>Ga0316230_1000419_pt1 | contig 60735 bp, 63 predicted proteins | sample TBH18025metaG_FD_206004 | JGI IMG/M metagenome (GOLD analysis project Ga0316230, IMG submission 206004) | Freshwater microbial communities from Trout Bog Lake, Wisconsin, USA - TBH18025 | ecosystem: Environmental > Aquatic > Freshwater > Lake > Hypolimnion/Profundal zone | place: USA: Wisconsin... | reverse complement strand
CCCACGAGACCATGGAACTCTACGCGCCCCTGGCCAACCGCCTGGGCATGGGCTCGGTGCGGGCCGAGCTGGAGGACCTGGCCTTCGCCAACCTCGAGCCGGAACGCTATGCGGAGATGCGCCGGATCGTCGACCTGAAGCGCAAGAAGAGCGCGCCCATGGTCGAGGAGATCAAGAAGACCCTGCAGTCGGCCCTGCGGGCGCAGGGCATCGAGGCGGGGATCTACTTCCGGGTCAAGCACTTGTATGGCATCTGGAAGAAGATGGGCGTCCAGGAGAAGAGCCTGGAGGACATCCACGACTGGCTGGCCTACCGCATCATCTGCCCGGACCGGGCCTCGTGCTACACCGCGCTCGGCCTGGTGCACGCGCTCTACAAGCCGATCCCGGGCCGCTTCAAGGACTACATCAGCCTGCCCAAGGACAACGGCTACCAGAGCATCCACACCAGCGTGCTGATGCCTTCGGGCGAATCATTCGAAGTGCAGTTCCGCACCCAGGAGATGAACGAGCACGCCGAGGCCGGCATCGCCGCGCACTGGACCTACAAGGACGGGCGGATCGCCAACAAGCAGGAGATCAACCAGACCTCGTTCCTGCGGCGCATGGTCGAACTGCACCAGGAGGCCCGGGACAGCCGGGAGCTGGTGGCCAACCTCAAGGGCGAGCTGAGCTTCCAGCGGATCCAGGTGTTCACGCCGCGCGGCGACCTGCGCTCGCTGCCGGAGAACGCGACGCCGATCGATTTCGCCTATTCCATCCACACCGAGGTCGGGCACCACTGCGTGGGGGCCAAGGTCAACGGCCGCATGGTGCCGCTGCGGCACATCCTGAAGAACGGCGACCGGGTCGAGGTGTTCACCCGGGCCGACCACAAGCCCTCGCGGGACTGGCTGTCCATCGTCACCTCGGCCGGCGCCAAGACCAAGATCCAGCTGTTCATCCGGGAAGAGGAGCGCGCCCACGCCATCGTATCGGGCAAGGAGCGCCTGGAGCGCGAGGCCCGGGCCCTGGGCATCCGGCTGGACACCCCGGAGGTGCACGCGGCCATGGAGGCCCGGCTCAAGGAGCTGAAGCTGCCCAACTGGGACGCCTTCTACGCCTCGGTGGGCTTCAACCGCACCAGCCCGCGCCGGCTGCTGGACCCGCTGATCCCCGAGACCACCAAGACCAAGGAAGAGAAAGCGCCCGCGGTGGGCCTGGACACGGTCCTGGTGGACGACAGCGTGGGCATCCTGTATGTCCTGGCCAGCTGCTGCAAGCCGATCTGGGGCGACGAGATCGTCGGCTACACCACCCGGGGCCGGGGCATCTCCATCCACCGGGCCAACTGCCCGCACCTCAGCGCCTCGGCGCCCAACCCGGAGCGCCTGGTCAGCGTCGGCTGGGGCAAGTCCGGCAAGACCGTGTTCAACGCCGAACTGGTGGTGAACACCGAGGACCGGCCCGGGATGGTGGGGACCATCTCCACCGCCGTGCAGCACGCCGGCTTCAGCCTGCAGCGGTTCAGCGGCAGCACCACCGACGAGGGCGGCGGCATCTTCTACATGGCGCTGCGGGTGAAGGACCGCGACCAGCTGGTGGAACTCATGAGCACCATCCGGAAACTGAAAGGGGTATTCACCGTGGAGCGGGTAAGGGGATCCTACTTTGGCAACATCCACTAGCCTGGTCTGGCAACCCGCGGGCCGCGCGGCCATCCCCTGGGCGCAGGTGGAGGCCAGCCTGCGGCTCTGCCAGCGCTGGGAGAACCCGCACCTGCTGTTCTCGCGCGAGGCGGAATCGCCGCGCCGGGCCGCGGTGGCGGTGCTGCTCTGGGGCGGCCCGGACGGGGCCCGGGACGTGGTGCTGGTCCAGCGCGGCGCCAGCGCGCCGCACCACGGCGGCGAGCTGGCCTTCCCGGGCGGCATGGAGGAACCCTGCGACCGCGACCTGCCCGCCACCGCCCGGCGCGAACTGGCGGAAGAGCTGGGGGTCACCGAGGATCTCTGGGAGCTGGGCTGCTTCCCGGACGGCGTGGCCAAGGCCAGGACCCGGTTCACCCCGGTCTTCCTGCGCTGGGAGGCGCCGGCGCCGCGCTTCCAGCTCGGCTCGGAGATCCAGGCCGTGCTCCGGCTGCCCCTGGATGGGCTGCTGGACGCGCCGTGGACCACCCAGATCCTGGAACTCCGGGGCACGACCGTGGCTGTTCCGCGGCTGGAACTGGCCCTGGCGCCCCTGTGGGGGGCCACCGCCCGGGTGCTCAAGAGCTGGCTGGATCTGCTCGGGACTGTGCGAAAGCCATGACAGGCTGATACGCTTTCCGGACGGCCTCCTTTCCGTTTCCCCGCTTTTTCCCACTTCCTGACAGGCGCACCCGTGAAATTCATCAGCAGCCACGTGATCCAATTCTTCCTGATGGGTTCGGGCATCGCCCTGATCCTCGGCCTCTTGACTCCGACCACCCGTCCCGAGCGGACCCGCATCAGCATCATCAAATATGCCGCGGGGCTGCTGGGCGTCGGCCTGGTCCTGGCCTGGATCATGTACATCCTGCCGCGGAACCCGGTCCGGTTCTGAAGGGATGCGCCAGACCGCCGAGGCGCTCAGGGAGAGGGGAGTCTCCATCGTCCAGTCCTTGACGGTGGCCGGCGACCGGCTGGCCCGGGAGTTCCCCGCCCTGGGCCGGGCCGGCCGCTTCGTGCTGGACGTGCTGCGCAAGTACCACCAGGACGATTGCCTCACCTACGCCGCCAGCGTCAGCTTCTTCCTGACCATCTCGCTGATTCCCCTGACGACGCTGTTCTTCAAGCTGATGGTGCTGATGCTGGGCACCGGGGCCTACAGCCTCAGCCTGCAGCGGGCCATCAGCACGATGTATCCCTACCTGCCCAAGGGCTTCATCTTCGACAGCATCCAGAACAGCCGGCGGGTGGTCGGGCTCGGCTCGAGCTGGGTGGTGCTGCTGGTCGGCGCCCACTGGGGGGTGAACCAGCTGGACCGGTCGCTCTCGCACATCTTCGGCCTGCGCATCAAGGTCCACCGGCAGACCCGCAAGTATCCGCTGCTCCGGCGCTTCCTGGTGGTGGTGGGGATCCTGGTGGGCCTGGTCGTGCTGCTGGCGGCGATGTTCAACTGGGCCCTGCTGTCCAGGGCGCCCCTGGCCTCCATGCGGGTGCTGCACCTGCTGCCCCCGGTGTTCGGCCTGGCCCTGGTCACCCTGGTGCTGCAGCATCTGCCCAGGCGCCACGTGCTGTTCCGCCACGCCTTCCTGGGCGGCCTGGTCTGCTCGGCGCTGTGGGGGGTGGCCCGGCTGGCCTTCGGCTACTACCTCAAGCACACCCCCACCTGGGGCATCCTGTACGGCTCCCTGGGCAGCGTCATGGCCGCGCTGGTGTTCCTCTACTACAGCTGCGCCATCTTCATGCTGGGGGCCGAAGTGACCGCGGCCTTCTACCGCCCCACCGGCACCGGCGCCTTCCCCACGCTGAAGAACAAATGATTCAATCCAGCCCGTCGAACAAGGACGGCTGGAGCACCTGGGCCGGGTCGGCCAGGGGCGCATAGGCCCTGGCCGAAGCCCACGGCCGGCCCGGCAGGAAAGGGCCGGGCGGCGGGAGGTCCGGGGGCAGCCACTGTATGGCCGGGATGTGTTCCAGGCCCGCCAGGAAGACCGCCACGGCCCCTTCCATGGGCACGCCCGGCACCCTAAGCGGCACGGCCGGAGGTTCGGCCAGCACCTGGGACATGGGCCCGGGGAAGGCGCAGCGGCTCTCCAGGGGGCTCGGTTCCCGAGGGTCGGCGCCGAGGCCCGGGGTGAAGCAGGGCGCCGCCGGGGGCAGGGGCAGGGCGTTGCGCCACGGCAGGCCTTCCCACATGGCCTGCTGGCCGAGGCTGTTGGCCGCCAGCAGGTCGCCGGAGGCCGCCAGGTGGATGGGGCAGTGCAGGGCCGCCTCCAGATGCCGGGCCAGATCCCCGGCCAGGCCCGCCGCCCGTTCCCAGGAGCCGCCGGACAGCTGGAACTCCCGGCCGCCCAGGAAGGCCACCCGCCAGCCGGTGCGCCGGCGCAGGAAGGGCAGCCGGGCGGGCCAGGCCTCCGCGCCGATGCGCTGGCTGAGGGCCTGTTCCGCCTGGCCCTGCTGCTCGGCCAGCACCGCGGCCAGTTCCGCCGGATCCAGGTGTTCCAGCGCGCCCAGCGGCAGCACCGCTTCGCCCCATAAAAAGCCGGAGGCGGCCGTGTCGGAATCCGCGGCGTCCACGGCGGCTCCCAGGCCCGGCAGGCGCCAGCCGGGGCCGGCGTCCGGCACCCAGCCGAGCCAGCCCTGACGCCAGCCCAGACCCAGGGCTCCGGTGGGTGGCCTCGGTGAGTGGTGCCAGACCGCGGCGGGTTCCTGGAGCAGGGCCCCGAAGGCCTGGTCGCGCACGTGCAGGGTGAGGCCGGGCAGGTGGCCGAGCCCTTTCAGGAAGCCGGCGCGCACCTCCGGGGCCAGCTCGGTGATCCAGGTCGCCGGCGCGTCCCAGAGCAGGGAAAGCCCTCCGGGCATGAGCCGGGCCAGATCCGACAGGGTGCGCAGGACCTCCCATGGGGCCGAGCGGATGGAACTGCCGGCGTCCAGATGGCGCGCCCCCAGCCAGCCGCCGAACGGGGCGTCCACCCCGGTGCGCACCAGGAAACCCCGGCCTTCGTGTACTTTCATGGGGCCCCCGGGGCGAAGCAGGGCCGGCCGAAACCGCCGGGCTGGACCGGCGGCTCCCAGCGTTCCCTGAGAAAGCGCGCCGCCGCCACCGCGGCGTCGGAGCCGGACAGCCCGCGCAGGCGCCAGGCCAGCCAGGCCGAAGCGAGGGTGCAGCCGGTGCCCCGGCGCTCGCCGGGCAGGCGCGGGAACCGTCCCAGACCCAGCACCGCCCCGGGGGTGATCCAGAAATCCTCCAGTTCCAGGCCCTGGCCGTGGCCGCCCTTGAGCCACACCGCCGCAGCGCCGAGTTCCAGGAAGGGCGCGGCCAGGGCCGCGCAGCCGGCCTCGGGACCATGACCGGACAACGCGGCGGCCTCCGGCAGGTTGGGGCTCACCACCCAGCCGCCGGTGGCCAGCAGGACCTCCGCCATGGCCCGGAGCCGCGCGGAAGAGTGCAGGCCCACCCCGGAGGTGGGGGCCAGGATCGGATCCCAGATGCGCACCGCCGGCGCCAGCTGGGCCACCCGCGCCGCCAGGGCCGAGAAGCCGCGGTCGTCCAGATCGCACAGCCCAAGCTTGACCCCCCAGGGGGTTCCCGCCAGGTGCGGAGCCAGGGCCTCCAGCCGGGGCAGGGGATCGGCGGGGGGCGCGATGGCCGTGCAGGCCAGGCCGTTCTGGACCGTTTCGGCGGTGCAGATGGCCATGGGCTGCACCCCCAGCGCCGCCAGCGTCATGACATCCCGCAGCAGCCCCGCCCCCGCCGACGGATCCATGCCGCCAAGGCAGAGGGCTACCGGCACCGCCGGCGGGAAGGCAGGGATCTGCGCCATCTGCCTTCCCTAAACCTTGCGGTGGGAGTCGATGATCTCCACGATCCGCAGGCCGAGGGAATCCTCCAGCACGGTCACTTCCCCGCGCATCACCGCGCGGCCCTTGCAGAGCACGTCCATGGGCTCGCCGGCGCTCTTCTTGAGCTCCACCAGGGAGCCCACCTCCAGGTCGAGCAGGTCGCGGATGGTCATGGTCGCGCTGCCCAGCTGGATTTCCAGCTTGAAGCGGGTATCGATGAACGGCATGAACTCCGTGATCACCGATTCGAAGGTGAGCACGCGATCAGTGTCCAGTCGGTCGATTCGCTTCGCCATCACAGGCCTTCCCTGGGGTGTGCCGTCCGTCAAGGAACGGACCTTTAAGATCCTATCGGCAACGGCCGTGCCAATCGCAAGTATGTTATTGCTGGATGGCCCAATCCACCACCAGGACATCCTTGATGGGAGGCTTGAGCGGCTTGCCGGACTTCTTGGCCTTCTCCAGGGCCTCCTTGGAGCGGTGGCTGGCGAACTTCTCGTTGAGCTTGTCCTTGATCTCCTGGCGGACCGATTCCCGGGTCTCCACGTCCGCAGCCACGTCCACCGATTTGCCCGAAAGGGCCTCAAGCACGATGGCGCGGATGACGCTGTTCTCGGGGGTGGGCTTCTCGCTGGTGGCGGCCTTGCCCAGTTCCTGGTCACGGAACAGGATGTGGATGTCGCACTTGAGGAAGGCATTCTTGCGCTGCGAATCGAGATTCACGATCAGCCGGCTGAGCTGGAGCACCGCGGGACCGCCCCCGCCGCCCTCCTTTTCACCGCCGGACGCGGCGGGCTCATCCTCGTCATCGTCCGATGCGGCGGCCGCGGGCTGGTTCGCCGCGCTCTGCGCCGCCGCCGCGGCCGCGGCGGCCTTGCGGCCCGAGTACCACTTGTAGCCAACAAACCCGCCGCCGCCGAGCACGCAGAGGACGATCAGGGCAATCACCGCCAGCAGAATCTTCTTCTTCAAGGAAACGCCTCCCTGGATTAGCTATGGGCATACCAATCCGATGGTTACCATCTTATCGGAATGTAAACGACAGCGACAGCCACCCGAACCGGAAGCCGGAATCCAGGGAGGCCGGTATTTTGGGAAGCGGAATCCGGCGCAGCGCCCAAGGTCAGCAGCTTCCGGGTTTGCCGTTCGAGGAGCAATTAATTATTCCTTTTATCGTTCGGACGGGTTCCGGCCGGACAAACGACGGGCGGCCCAGTGATGCGGGCCGCCCGGGGAATCGAAAAGATTAAAGTGGCTTACTTCTTCTTCTTGCCGCCCTTGCCGTTGACGTCGTCAGCAAGCTTCTTGCCGGGCTTGAACTTGGCGACCTTCTTGGCAGCGATCTTGATCTTCGACCCGTCGCGGGGATTGCGGCCCGTGCGGGGTCCGCGGGTGGCTACGGAGAACGTCCCGAAGCCGACCAGGGTCACCTTGTCGCCGGCGCGCAGGGCGGCGGAGATGCTGGCGATCGTGGTATCCAGGGCGGCGGCGGCCTTGGACTTGTTGATGTCAGACTTCTCAGCGATGGCGCTGATCAGTTCGGCTTTGTTCATGGAAACCTCCGAAAAGGGGAATTGAATCCCCGGTGGAATGAAAACGGCGGGTGTTGATTTGGCGACTCCCACCGACACTCAGTTTTGAGAGATTATCACTCTGAAACCCGTATGGATTCTGGACTTCAACTTAACTACCTGCAGGTTAGGCCTGGGATGTATAGACGTCAAGGGTTTCCGAATATTTTTTTAAGGAGAATGGCTACCCAGGCACTTTTAGGCCGGGCACCAGCCGCCGGAACGGCTGCCAATCGCCCCTCGCGTACCGTGGAATTGTTGAAACCACTGTCCCCTATGGATTCCAGCCGGACTTCGGCCGGGAATCCCAGTGGTGCCGCCCATCGGGCCTGCCGCTCTCCCTTCGGCGCGGCCAGGGAGTAGAATGGGGCGCATGGCGATCCCCTATTTCCTGCGCGTAGCCTACGTTGGCACCGATTTCTATGGCTGGCAGATCCAGACCAGCCTGCGCAGCGTCCAGGGCGACCTGTGGAAGGCGCTCCAGGCCTTCGATCCCCCGGCACCCATGCCCGCGGGCACGGGCCGCACCGACGCTGGAGTCCACGCTCGGGCCCAGGGCGTGCTGGTGCAGCTGAGCAGGGAGTGGGACACCTACCGGCTCCTGGCGGCCATCAACGCGCATCTGCCATGGGACGTGCGGGCGATGGAGGCGCAGCGGGCGCCGGAAGGCTTCTTCCCCCGGGCCCACGCGGTGGCGAAGCGCTACATCTACAGGATCCAGGAGGGCCCCGCCGCGGACCCGTTCCAGCACCAGCGCCGCTGGCACGTGTTCGGCCTGGAGCCCCTGGACCGGCCGGCCATGGCCGCGGCCGCCGCCCATCTGGTGGGCGCCCACGATTTTTCCAGCTTCCGCCACCGGGAATGCGCGGCCCTGTCCCCGCACAAGACGGTGTACCGGATCGGCCTGGAAGCGGATGGCGCCGCGCTCGACCTGGTGGTCGAAGGCAACCGGTTCCTCATGCACATGGTGCGGATCATGACCGGGACCCTGGTGGAGGTGGGCAAGGGGCGCTACCGGGCCGAGGACCTGCCCGGCATCCTGGAGGCCCGGGACCGCCGCAGGGCGGGCATCACCGCGCCTCCGCACGGCCTGTACATGGACCAGGTCTGGTACCAGCGCCGGTGGGGCATCGGCGACCCCTGTCCATGGCCCGAGGATCCAGCCTAGACTCTTACCATGCGTATCGCCCTGCTCCAGCTCAATTCCCGGATCGCCGACCCCGAAGCGAACGGCCGCGCCATCGAAGCCGCCTACCATGAGGCGCTCGGCCTCGGCGCGGAGCTGGTGATCACGCCTGAACTGGCCGTGGTGGGCTATCTGGCCGAGGACCGCCTGTGGGAAGGCGCCCTGCGCCGCCGGGTCAGCGCCGAAACCCGGCGCCTGTCGGCCCTGAGCGGAGCGGTTCCGCTGGTCCTGGGCACCTGCAGCCCGGCACCCTCGGGCCGGCTCTGGAACGAATTGTGGTGGTGCGAGCGGGGCACGGTGCGGACCATCGCCCACAAGCGGATCCTGCCGATGTACGACGTGTTCGATGAAAGCCGCTATTTCGAGGCCGATCCATCCGAGCAGCCGCTGGTGGATTTCCAGGGAGAGCGCATCGGCCTGTCGATCTGCGAGGATCTCTGGGCCAATCCGGACTTCTGCCCCGGCCCGATCCGCTATACCTTCGACCCCATCGCCGAACTGGCCGGGCGGGGCGCGACCCTGATCCTGAACGCCTCGGCCAGCCCCGGGCACCTGGGCAGCTTCCTGCCGCCCGGGCGGCAGGCTCCCTGGGCGGCCCCAAGCAAACTCGCCCTGCGCCGGCGCCTGCTGCAGGGTCACACGGCCAAACTCGGCATCCCCATCGCCTTCGCCGCCCGGGTGGGCTCCGAGAGCTGGCTCACCTTCGACGGCGGATCCGGCCTCGCGCATCCGGACGGGACCTGGCAGCGGGACGAGTTCTTCCAGGAAGGCGTGGTGCTGGTGGATACCCGGGGCGGCGGCGCGCCCTGGCCGGAGGAACCGGCCGAGCCCTTCTGGCTGCGCAAGGCCCTGGGCATGGGCCTGCGGGAAAACCTCAGCAAGCAGGGCCTGGAGGCCGTGGTGGTGGGCCTCTCGGGCGGCATCGACAGTTCCGTGGTGGCGGCCATGGCCGCGGAGAACCTCGGCCCCGAGCGGGTCCTGGGCGTGGCCCTGCCCACCCGCTTCACCAGCGACGAGAGCCTCGCCCTGGCGCGGGAGCAGGCCCGGCTGCTGTCCATCCCCTTCCTGCAGCTCGACGCCGAACGCCCCTTCGCCGGAGCCGTCCAGTCCCTGGCCACGGCCTTTCCCGAGCGCGGCTTCGGCATCACCGACGAGAACTTCCAGAGCCGCTGCCGGGGCATGCTGCTGATGGCGGCCACCTCCGAGCCCGCGGTGCACCGCCTGCTGGGCAGCACCCGGTTGGCCGTGCTGAACACCGGCAACAAGAGCGAGGCCGCCACCGGCTACTTCACCCTGTACGGGGACGGCATCGGCGCCTTCGGCATCCTGGGCGACTGCCTCAAGGCCCGGGTGTTCGCCCTGGCCCGGGAACTGGGCGACGCCATCCCCAAGGGGGTCCTCGGGCGCAGGCCCACCGCCGAACTGCGCCCCGACCAGACCGACGAGGCCAGCCTGATCCCCTACGCCCAGCTCGACGCCATCCTGGGCACCCTGCTGGAGGCCCGGCGGGAAGAGGAAACCATCCTCACCGACCTGACCTGCCTGCTGGAGGGACCCGACCTGGCCCAGGCCCAGGCCGCGCTGCCGCGGATCTTCAACCTGCTGCGCAACTCGGAATTCAAGCGCCGGCAGCTGCCGTTCTCGCTCAAGGTGAGCCCCTGGGCGTTCGGCCGGGGCCGGAGGATCCCGTTGACCGGGTTGTGAACCCGCCTGGCAGCGTCAGATCTCATGTTTGGCCGGCATCAGCGCAGCGAACGAAGGATCTTCATCTTCCGTTCCCACTCGACGGCCTCGAGCTGGAGCCTCAAGGCCAGCTCCTGGCGGGTTTCCTTCCCGGGCCCCGGCAGGGCCGAGGATCCCTTCAACTCCGGACCCTCATCCGGGTCCTGGTAGACCGTGAAACTGCGCGCGGGATGGGCGCGGGACGCGGGGGAGCGGGAGCCTCCTCCAGGGCCTGGTCCGGCCCGGGGTGCAGGGCTTGTTCCAAGGCCCAGAAAAGCCGAAGTTCCAGCAGGTCAGCCTCGGAAGGCGCCGGGGGCGGGGAGTCCAGGGAGGCCGGGGCCCTGGTGGCGATGCCGGCTGGAGGGTCCATGGCGGCGGCGCCCGGGGCCAGGAGGGCGGTCAACACGACAAATCGAATAGGCAGCACAGAGGCTCCTTGGGTGCCGTGGTTGGCTATTTTCTGACTTCCCGCACACCCAGCCTTTTGGCCGAGTTCAGCACCTGCGCTTTCGATGGCTTGAGACGCTTTACGGCTGGCGCCAAGCTGGGGAAACCGGTCGCTGCAAGGGGTTTCAGGAGCACAGGCGTGCTTGCGGACTCTGAAAAATCAAACCACATCCGGAACGGACCCCGACTTCCGTGCGGGGATGGATCCACCAGGTACATGCCGGTGCTGGATCGGGGGGTCCAGTCGGGATCAACCTCCGCGCGCTTCGGCCCCGGGGCTTCCTGGCCGGGGTCGGCCAAGGCTCGCTTGCGGTTCAACCCGGCGGGCCTGGGCATATGGATGTTCAGGCTGGGATTTTCGCTGTGCGGGTAGAAGAAGATGTTGATGTTCAGGCCTTCCGGCTGCCCTGGGATGGACTCCGGTTCGACGCCGCCCTCGGCGGTGACCCGGATCCGGCAGAAGGCCCCGTCCCCTTTTTCCAACAGGTAGATGGAGGATTTCCGCGAATCAAGCTCCAGGCTGAACCTGCCGATGGTTCGGCCTTCACCGGCGGGGATGGCGTGGACTTCCAGGGGTTGCTTGGATTCCGGAGCATCGCCCGTGCCTTCAGGCAAGCATTGGGTCAATCTCCAGGGGTTATCGGAAAAGTTTTGAACGGTGAGCGTGTTGGCCCCGAGGCTGCCGGCGATGGCCAGACAGGCTGAGGCAATGACTGATTTAGCCAGAAAGCGTGACAATGTATTTCTCCTTGTTGAACAGGGTTTGCTGGATGGTCTCCGGGTCGAACCGGACAGGTTGCCCGCTGACATCGGGCCAACGGCTTTCTGCCGCTCAGGGGCGAGATCCCGAAGCGCTTTGACTCGCCAGGATCTTATGCAGCTGGGGGACGATCTCTTTCCTGTGTTTGGTGAATTCCTCCTTCAACTCGGCCATCTCGAGATCCATGGGGAACCTCCCGCAATGGTTGATGGCTTGTTCCAGATGGAGGTCGGTCGAGCAGAGGATCAACCTGGTGCGGTTCCGGCCATCGGCGAACGGGGTGAAACTGGGGTCGCCATAATCCTTGATGCTGGTGATGAGATTCATCCTGGCCCTGGCCGCTTTCATCAGAATGTGGGCGACCTTGGAGAAGGCCTGCATCTGCTCCCGATCCTCCTGGCTGGGGGCCTCGGGCGCCGGGGCGGCTTCGGGGGAGAACAGCGACCGCTTGGTCTCGCCCCCGCCAAGCCCAGGCCCTTCAAGGCCAGGGGAGGGAGGAGCCGAGGTTGGCTTGGCGGGGGACAGGGTCCCCTTCGGGACCTCCTGGCTGGGACCGTCCAGATCCTCCGCAAAGCTGCAGTCGCTCAAAGGATCAGGCACAAGCGGATCCGCCAGCTTTCCCTTGCTCTCCGGCAGACATCTCAGGGGCAGGCTGGCCAGACTGGAAATGGCCGGACTGGAGCCGGTCATGGGGAAGCCCAGATAGGAACGCTGGAAGGAGCTGTCGGTGATCTCCAGTCCGATGACCGGGGGCGGCAGGGCCTTGAGCGCCGTGCCCAGGTAGGATGGAAACATCACCACCATGGGTTTGGCCGCAAGCGTGGTTCTTCCACTGGCGCCGGTGGTCGCCGTGAGGATGGCGCCGACCAGGTTCTGGTCGAAGAGGTAGAATTCCACCGTGCCCTTGCCCTCCAGCGAGAGTGTAGCCACCGAACCGCGCGTCAACTCGGTGCGGTCCCAGGTGCCGGTGCACGTGGGGAGCGGGGAGAGGATGGCGTCCGACGCTACGATCTGCCAGGTGCCCTCCGGGGCGTTGTGATTGATCATTACCACCCCGGCCGCGAGGACACTGCCCAGCAAGGTGAGAGTGGCGGCTCGGGTCGTTGACCACAGGTTATGCATGTCTTTCCTTTCGTGAAAAGGCCAGAGCGTTGGGAGCCGCGATTCGGTCATGTCTGGTCCATGAGATCTGTATGAGTATTAATAGATAATAGTTCCTGGAGCATGGAATCATTTTTCAGCACATGGGTGTCAAGCGTGGACGTGGATTGCCGAATGGGCAGGGAACCTTCCACTGTCGATTTACCACTCATCAGTTGTGGTTCCCCATTTGGGAACAGGAGGCATGAATTGCTATCTGGTATCAACGCATTCAAGGTCATGGCGACCGTCGTGCTCGGCCTTGCCAGCCAGACGCTTCGGGCCGACGCGGGCACCGAAATGATCATCCATAACCCTACGGCCACTGCCCGCTACCTTTGGAGCAGGCCCCCGGCCCAGTCCGGAACCCTCGCCATCCGGATCACCCATGCCGACGGCCGTTCGGAAACCCTGGCAAGTGAGCCGAAGGGGGTCGTGGAGATCATCGAGGTTCCTGGCCAGTGCACGGTCGCCATCGACCGCAGCCACGGCGGCGTCACCTGGAGAACCTTCTGGTGCTGCCAGGACGTCCTGGCTCCAGGGAAGGGGAACCGGCTTTGGTACCGGGTCGCGGAGGACGGAACGCGCCGACTTCATGTTCCGGATGCGAACCAGACGCTGGACCATATTGATGAAAAGAACATCGAGATCAAGGTCCAGGGGCGAACGGACATGTGCGTCATCCTCTAGGCACCTGTGGGCAATCCCACATCGTTGCTTTGGTGCCCAGCGCGAGGCTCCCAACGCCACCAGAGATGATTGCAACCGCTCTGCGCCAATCGCCTTCACTAACCCCAACCAAGTTCCTTGAGGCGCGCCTCGCCTATGCCGAAGTGGTGGGCGATCTCATGGAGAACGGTCGTCGTGACTTCATCGCGCAATTCAGCCTCGTTGTCGCAATCCTCGAGCAGTGGAGCCTGGAAGATGGTTATGCGGGCGGGTAGTTCACCTGAGCCGGGTGAGCCTTCGGTGATCGGATGCCCGGTATATAGCCCGTAGAGAATACCGTTCTCCGGGACGCCTAGCCTCTCCAGGAGGTCATCCGAAGGCCAATCTTCGATGACCACCGGTACGCCTTGCAGGTAGATGCGGAATTCTTCAGGCACCTGATCCAACGCCTCGTCCACGAGCCTTCGGAAGGCATGATCGGAGATATGCATGGCGCGATGACCCGTTAGAGGGATCCCACCCGGGATCAATCAAATGTGCAGGTTCTCAAGAAGACTTCCAGCCGCTGACACTCGGCATCAATGATGGCCTTCCATATCCGGCGCTCCCGGATGACCCTGGTTCTCTCTGACACGTCCCGCTCAAGCCCCTGGACTGCCAGGGCCTCAGGCTGGGGCTGAGCCACCAGAAACACACCCGGAGGTGCATGGATGATGAACGCGGCCAAAGAGACCTCCAGCACAAGCCTACACCCGATAAAGAAAACCTATTTTTCGATTGCCTGATCTGTCCATGCAGGTCAATTTGGGGGGCAGCCAGCAAGAGAGGGGTAGGGGCCATGGTTCCAATCGTGCTCGCCTTGACGCTCCTCATCCTCGCGGGCATTCACCTCTACTGGGCCGCCGGGGGTCTGCTCGGCAAACGCCACGCAATTCCCGAGGTCCGAGGTCAACTGGCGTTCAAGCCATCTCGCCTGAGCACCCTGGCCGTTGCGCTCGCCTTGATCAGTGCGGCCTTTGTCGCACTCCTTCGTGGTTTCTCCATCTGCACGTCCATCCCCAGTTGGCTCACCCACTGGGTTTCCATAGCGATCGGCAGCATATTTTCAATCAGGGCAATTGGGGATTTCCATCTCATCGGGTTTTTCAAGCGTTCCCGCAGCACTGGTTTCGCCACGTGGGACACATGGCTTTTCTCGCCGCTGTGCCTTCTCATCGCGATCGCCTTCTTTTTTGTGGCGGCCGTCTAGGCGCAAAACTATTAGTAAAAGAGCACCAGCGTGCATGGTGCCATCAGGCAAGGCCGCCCACTTTTATCCCAGAGATCCCAGGTGTTCTCTCCTGCCTGGACTGAATCCTGGCTAGACTTTCGTGCATGGTCGGTCCCGTCAATCGTTCACGGCTACGTGCCGCCTGGGTGGTGGCAGTGGTCGTGGATGGGCTGCAGTTGATCACATCACCCGCAGAATTGACTGGACCCATGGCATGGGTCCTGGGTGCCGGGGTGGACCTGGTCACCATGGCGGTTCTGGTGTTCCTCATGGGGTTCCACTGGGCCTTCCTCCCCTCTTTCGTCACCAAGATGCTGCCTTTTGTGGACCTCGCTCCTACCTGGACCATGGCGCTTATCATCGCAACCCGGGGCCGTCGGCAATTGCCACCCCCGAGGGATTCTCATTGACGAACCTTCGAGCTCATGACGTCACTGTCACTCCGCGCGCGGTGGTTCGGTCAGCTCAAGGCGAAGTCGACCGCCGCGGTGGCATGGATGGCGGTCGTGTCGAGAATCGGCAGGGTGCAGTCGGCGCCAATGAGCATCAAGCCGATTTCGGTGCAGCCAAATACGATGCCCTCAGCACCATGGCGCCTCAATGACTCGATGATGGCGATCAGCCGCGCTTTCGTTTCAGCCTTGAAAATGCCCCTGGTCAGTTCCTCGAAAATGGCGGAATGGAGAAAATCTCTATCCCCCGGTTCTGGAATGACTGTCGTAATCCCCCGCTGCGCCAGCTTCTCCTTGAAAAAAGCCTGTTCCATCGTGAATCGGGTGCCGATCAAGCCAACGGTCGCCATCTTCCTGTGGACGATTTCACTGGCAGTCGCCTCGGCGACATGGATGAGCGGAATGCCGATGTACCGCCTGATTCCATCAGCGACCAGATGCGGGGTGTTGGTGGCCATGACCAGACAATCAGCGCCGGCTTGTTCCAGGCGGACGGCGATGCCGCCCAGCATGGCTTCGACCCCGTCCCAGTCGCCTCGCTCCTGGAGCGTCTTGAAGTCATTGAAGTCCACGGAATACAAAAGCAATTTGGCCGAATGGGACCCGCCCAGCCGTTCATTGACCAACTCGTTGATGGTTCGATAGTAGACGGTCGTGGAGAACCAGCTGAGGCCACCGATGATACCCAGGGTCTTCATGATAGTGCCTCCATGAGTGCGGCTCTAATGGGGACCGGTTCCGGAGCGGTTCCAGGGCATGCGCGCGAGCAGCAGACCCATGCCACAGGTGTCCGTGATCCCCGCGAACACCAGCCCAGCGCCTACGAACGCGGGCAGAAGCAGGATGACCGGCCGAACGAAAAAACCCAGAGCCGTGCCGAGCAGCACCAGGGCGCCGGCGGCGATGCGCACCTGGCGCTCCAGGGAGATGGTCCTGGGACCCCGGATGACCGGGAGGCCGGCCTGCACGCACGCCAAGGTCCCCCCTTCCACGTTGACCACGTTATCCGCGCCGGCGGAGCGAAGCCTGGCGCACGCCTGGCGCCCGCGGCCGCCGGATTGGCAGATGATGTAGAGTGGCTGGTCCTGGGACCGTCGCTCCTGGGCCACCACCTTCAGGTCCAGCTGGTCCAAGGGAATGTTTCGTGCCTGCGCCAGATGCACCTCCCGGAACTCGGGGGGCGTGCGCACGTCGATCAGGTCCAGGATGCTGCCGGCCCCCAGCAGCTCGCCAAGTTCGGTGGGAGAAATGGTGGCTTCGATTGGATTCATAACCAGCTCCAGATCATCCTCACCGAGGTCTGCCTTCATTGGCAATAGGGGCCCTGGGTTTCGGCACTCCAGACCCCCTGGTGCAGCGGCCGACCCGGCGGCAAACGCTGTGATGCATTGGCGCTTGCCAATGGGCCATACCGGAAGGATCTTTACCAGCGAAAACGCTGTGGAACCGGATACGCTTTCCTCCAAGAGGCCATGATCGAAACCCATCTGCTCACCACGACCACCACAGGCCGCTACCTGGTGGAACCAGCCCTCCAGCCTGAAGCCCCGCTTCTGGTCGGTTTCCATGGCTACGGCCAGCGGGCGGAGCACCTGCTGGATGACATGCGCCGAATTCCCGGGGCCGCTGGCTGGACCCTGGTGGCAGTCCAGGCACTGCATCGCTTCTATGGCACGAAGACCCGGGAGGTGGTGGGCTCCTGGATGACCAGCCTGGACCGGGATCAGGCCATTGAGGATAACGTCTCCTATGTGCGGCGTGTCGTCGCGGAACTGCGGGCGGAGCGGGGCAACGGCAGGCTGGTTTTTTCCGGCTTCTCCCAGGGTGCCGCCATGGCCTGGCGCGCCGCGGCTCGTTGCGGCCCCTGCCACGGCCTGGTCGTTCTGGGCGGTGACTTGCCCGGGGACGTGGCCCAGGTCCATTCCCTGGTTCTGCCCCCCGTGCTCCTCGGGCGCGGCGAGCAGGACGCCTTTTACACCGGCCCACAGATGGAGAGAGATCTCGCCGCTATCGAGTCCCTGGGATTTCACGCCGAAGTCGTCCGTTTCGCGGGTGGCCATGAGTGGGGTTCCGGCTTCCTCACGGCCGTTGGCCGATTCCTGGAGCGGATCAGCGGTTAGGGGTTGACGTGCCCACAGCCGGCAAGGGTGGTACCCTTGGCTTGCAACCGGAGGTGCGCCATGCATTACCTTCTGATTTATGAGATCGCACCTGACTATATGACCCGGCGTGCCGAATTCCGGGGCGCTCACCTTAAACTGGCGAATCAGGCCGCCGACAGAGGTGAGTTGATTCTGGGCGGCGCCGTCGGCGATCCCGTTGCAAGGGCTCTTCTGTTGTTCAAGTGTGATTCGCCGGGGACCCCTGAGGCGTTCGCCCAAATGGATCCCTATGTTCTCAATGGTATTGTCACGCGCTGGAGCGTCAGCCCCTGGAACACGGTCGTTGGCCCGGATTGCTCGAATCCAGTCCCGGTGTCCTGACCCCGGTCTGCCGCGCCCGGTGGCGTGCTCAGAATAGGGACTCCGTGAAACGCAATTCGATGCTCGCACGCATATCGGTCATCTTCGCGCCGGCCGCCTTCATGTGCGGTGTCTCAAGGTGGGCCTTCAGCGCGTCCATGGATTCCCACCGCTCGATCAGGGTAATCCGGTCAGCTTCAATCGGCTGCTGTCCACCCCGGGGCGAAGCGGCGTCGCGGGTATAGTCATAGGCGAAGCAGCCCGGCTCCTGGAGCACCTGAGGGCGGAGTTCCGCACAAGCTGCGAGGAATGCCGGCATTTGGCCTTCCTTGATCCGCATGGTAACGATGACATGCACCATTTGCGCCTCCGTGGGGTTGTCGCTTCAGTGTAGCCAAGGGCACCCGGCAGAGGAGCCCGTAGATTCTCGTACAGGTCGTTCATCTTGACCGGATGGGCTCGATCCACCCGCTCGGTTGCCATGCAAATGAAAGTAAACAAAGGCTTGCAGTATGTGGCATGCAATCCGCATAGGGTTCTGGCTGCTCGGTTGTGGGCAACACCCGGATATGCCCCTGAAATCAGAAATGGGTCCTAAAGGACGCTCACCATGAAATGGACTGGACTTTACTTAATAGGTTATTCAATTCTCATCATTGGTCTTCTAGCCGCGCTGTGGAAAGCCGGGGTCCTTGCCAGCATCGGCGCCAGCTGGACCATGATCGGCGTACTGATCTCGATCGGCATCGGCATCATGATCGCCGTTACCCATAGCGGGAACAGGGAAAACATAGAAATCGACCGGAAATAGCCTAGGTATATTGAAGCGCTGCGCCGGGCACCTGTGACTGCCTTCTCCATGGCGCTTTACCCAATCGCCTGCACCAGCCTGATCTGGTAATCTCAGGCTTGCGATGGTCAGCGTGGCGAAAGGAGTCTTGTGAAACTGCCTCTTGTCCTCATCATCAGCATTGTTGCAATCGGCCTTTTAATTCTTTTAATACGACACCGGCGGGCCATTGCCTATCGCGTTGTCTCCGGTGAAATACCCGAGGTCCTCGCCCAGCTTCAGGCTTCTGGCATGGAGGGGAACCGCAGTGTCCTTTGGATCTCGCCGCGCGATGCCTCGGTCGGTGACGGGATCAATCTTCAGTATTCAATTGACCAGGGGGTTGTTGGTTTGGATTGGGTTCTCGTTGGCAGCAGGAATGTTGCTGATAAATCTAAAATTGCTGAAATGGCGGCTGCACTCGGCTATCAAGTCGAAGAACGTGAGCGGAACCACTTGCTCCATCTCCGGGTGACCGGGCAGGGCATTTCGGAACTTGGCATGGCCATCATTCGTGATTTCTATAACGTGAGCCCAGCTACGGAAATCCGGATGATTACCGAAGGGTTCAAGTGGAACCCGCACGCCCACTGGAAATAGCTGCCTGCTGCCGGAACACCCTTTTTCCCCACCGGTCCGCTCCAACTCCGCCACAATGGCTTCCATGGGAAACTTGCCGGAGGAGATCCGCCTTCGCTACCTTTACCGCAGCCTCATCCTGCGCGGCAAGGTCCGGTTGACCTTGGAATCCGCCAAAAAGCTGGTTGGCCCCGACTGCGCCTTCCACCTCTATTCCAGCGTCAAGGACCCGGGCGGGGAAACGGCAACCGGTGAACCTGAGGGCTAGCAGACCGTGCCGGAGTCGGTTCGGAAATCCGCAGGGTTGAGGGCCGCCGCGGTCACGGCCACCTCCAGTCCTCGCACCAGCGTCTCCAGCCCCATGCTGGGCTGCCCGCCCAACCGGGCCGCCTGTTCGGGCAGGTAAGGCACATGGATGAACCCACCGCGCCGCCCGCCGCCCTCCGTGGCCAGGAAGTGCATCAGGCCATAGAACAGGTGGTTGCAAATGAAGGTGCCGGCCGAACTGGAAACGCTTGCGGGTATGCCATGCTCCTTCAACGCCTTGACCATGGCCTTCACTGGCAGCGTGGACCAGTGGCCCACCGGGCCGCCGGCCACAACCGGGGCGTTGGTGGGCTGGTTCCCGCCATTGTCGGGGATCCGGTAGTCATCCACGTTGATGGCCACCCGTTCCGGGGTGATCTCGATGCGCCCGCCGGCCTGGCCGATGGCCACCACCAGCACCGGGTCCACCTCCCGGATGTGCTGAATGAGGGTGTCGATGCATTCACCGCGGACCACCGGCAGTTCGCGGGTGACCAGCAGGTGGTCCGCCAGGACCCGCCCCTCCAGCAGCTTGACCGCCTCCAGCGCGGGGTTGACCGGTTCGCCGCCGAAGGGGCCGAATCCGGTCAGCAGAATCAGGTCCATGTCACCCTCCCCCGTAAGGCCAAGAAGTAAATCAAGAAAGGATCCACCACCCGGATCGGGTGAAGATTATGACTAGCATTGTCGGCGCAAAACGGCCAACCTTTGGCAACCGAAGACACCGGCAATCATGGAGGGGAGCATGGGCGACAAAGGCGGCAAAAAGGACAAGGAAAAGGGGCAGAAGCAGAAATCCGGGAAGCTGCTGGAGAAAGCCAAAAGCAAGCAGGAAAAGAGCCCGATTAAAAAGGGCTGACGCCAGTGCTCCGGCGCCTCGCCTAGGGCTGCCTGGAATCAGCCAGGTAGGTGGTTCCCAAGGCCCTGGGCTGGGCAGGGCCGAAGATGATGATCGGCTTGATGTTCAAGGCCTGCATCGCCGGGGTGAGCTCCTGCAGCCGGAGCCGCGCTGCCTGGAGGGAGGGGAACGGGCCAGTGCGGATCAAATGGAAGGGGCGGCCGGTGCGACGGTTCCGTACCAGCAGGGTGGTATCCGTGGCGGCGATGCGCTGGAGGTTCCGCTTGAGTCGCGCCGCGCCTTTGCTGCTGACCGTGGTCGCGAACTGGATCCAGACCCGGCGCGGCCCTCGGCGTCTTGCCAGGCGGCGTGCGGGAGGCGTCGACAGGGCCACCGGGACGGCGGGCGCCTCGGCCGCGGGTACCGGGGGCAGATCCGTCAGCCTTGGCAATTCCGGCGGCACCAGGAGCGGCACCGCCGGAACGGCCAGGGCCGGTTCGTCCGGCAGGAGGTCCACGATCAGCGGCACGCTCTGCCCTCCGACCGCATTCGTGATATGCAGCCAATAGACGGTCCGGCCTGTGACCATATGGGTGATCTCGCCCTTGGCGGGCAGGATCAGACCGAGGGGGTCCAGCCGGACTTGTTCTGCGCCCGTGGCTGACCAGCGCAGGGTCACGGTAGCGCCCCGGTGCACCGCCTTGGCCGTGGTCTGGAAGGCCTGGATGTGAGCCGGCTCCTGAATGGTCTGGGCCGTCAGGAGGCACGGCAGCAAGGCGAGGAGGAAGCGTTTCATGGTGGGGACCGGTTGAAGGTTCGTCGGCCCCCATTTTGAACGGTTGCCAGGTAAAGTCCAACGAATTCAAGATTGGCAATCCCATATTCATAATTCAATTAATATTTTTGCTATGAAAATATCTTTAAATTATTGAATTATATGCTGGTTAGAACGGTAAAAAATAATCAATTCTTTAATTGATAAATTAATTGATCGCAAAAAGTTTAAAGCCCTATACTTCAATTGATATTGATTTTTATTAATCTGACTGCGCGTTAATGCAGTCAATATATGGATTCTTTTGGAGATCCCATGAGCACGCAAGCTGAGCGAAAAACCATTATCAATAAACTCCCGATATACAGAGGACTTACCCTCTTGATGGGTCTTGTGACCGCCGCGGGCATCATTCTTGGCGCAAGCTTGGCCAACAGTGCCAAGGATCTGTTCGCAGGAACCGGACTTGGCAGTTTCATGGGGGCAAAAGCGAACGAGGAGGCAAGCCTTGGCAGCTTCGTCCTCTCTGCGATCATTTTGGGAATAATTTTATATTGTCGTTACCTCTATTTCATGTCCAAAGAGAAAGACCTCATGCCCGTCATTTAGTGATGACGCCAAAGAGCTTCGACACGGTGGGCTGTGAACTTCACCGGGCTGCGACTTGGACGGTCGGGTGGGGTCACGAATGGGTGCCAGCCAGGGACGCGGTGCTGTAACATTTCCAGCAGCCTGCTTCTCTGCAACCGAGCCTGCTTCCTTCCATCGTGGGGTCCGTCCATGTCCAAGAACAACGTCATGAGTATCGCCATGCTTGCTCTCGGCACCTTGGCCGCCGGGTTTGGCTGGGGAATGAACATCTGGGGCGGCTGGTCCGAACGAACCTATGCAAGTATGAAGAGGTCAGGCAACACCTGGGTTTTGCTGCGCCTTCTCAAGATTGAACCAAGCGAGCGAAACTGCATCCGTTTCTTGAAAATGGCCAGTGCCTTCGGCCTCTTCGCCGTCGTGCCGGTGATCCTGTTCAGCATCGTTCATTTTGGGATCAACCGGTGATTGCCCGGGGAGCCAGAAAACGTTCGCTTATTCCATCTGGTTCTCTTCAAAATGAGCTATGAGATTCCCCGTGCTTGCTTGGCTGGTATTCATGGTGGCGGCCATGCTTGAAGTCGGCGGCGATGCGGTCGTGCGCAAAGGCATGCGTGGCGGGGGCTTGGTGTTCATGGTCCTGGGCTTCGCCATGCTGGGCACCTATGGGGTGGTGGTCAACATCGTGCCGTGGGATTTCTCCAAACTCCTCGGAGTGTACGTAGCCGTTTTCGCGGTGGTCAGCGTCCTGACGGGGCGGTTCATTTTCCATGAGGGTGTGCCGGCCGCCACGTGGCTGGGAGTGGCCATCATCATCCTCGGCGGCCTGGTCATTCAGTTCGGCGGGGGCAAGGCATAGGGATGCAGACCAATCACATGACGACCTTGGATACCGATCGCTTGACCATCCGACCCTTCGCTCTGGAGGACGCATCGTTCATCGTCAGATTGCTGAACGAGCCTTCCTTCCTGGAATTCATCGGCGACAAGGGGGTGCGCACCCTGGAGCAGGCGGAGGCCTATCTCCGGCAGGGGCCGCTGGCCAGCTACGCGGGCCACGGCCATGGGCTCTGCATGGTGCAGGACCGGGTGACCGGCGCTCCGATGGGCATGTGCGGTCTGATCAAACGCGTCACGCTCGAGGAGGTGGATCTGGGGTATGCCTTCCTGCCGGAGTTCTGGGGCCAGGGCCTGGCCAGGGAAGCCGCGGCCGCGTGTCTGGCCCATGGACGGGCGGAGCTGGGCCTGGCGGGCGTGCTGGCCATCGTCGCTCCGGGGAACGCCGCTTCGATCCGCCTTCTGACGGCGCTTGGCTTTGCCCCGAACGGCCGGATGGCCCACGGGGCGGGGGATGAGGTTGCGGTTTTCCGTCTCGCGCTTTAGCTGGGCGGGTGAAGGGCGAAAATCCGGTATTCTTGTTGCTATGACAATGTTAATTCCCTCATCGGACGGATCCCGCCGTGGCGGTCGCCTGGCGTGCCGGCTCCTGAGCCCCGCGCGTTTGCGCCTGCGGGGATTGCGCTGGGGCCGGCACGGCCGGCTGCTGCCCAGGAAGCCGGAGACCGGGCCCAGCCCATTCATTTCCAAGCACAGCTTCAGGACCACCGCCCTCATCATCGCCAGTGCCCTGTTCATGGAACAGCTGGATTCCACGGTGCTGTCCACCGCCCTGCCCACCATGGCGCGCAGCTTCCATGTCTCGCCGCTGCACATGAGCGCGGCGCTCACCTCCTACATGCTCGGGCTGGCGCTGTTCATCCCGGCCAGCGGCTACTTCGCCGACCGGTTCGGCGCGCGCCGGATCTTCCGCCTGGCCATCGCCGTGTTCACCGTGGGCTCGATCCTGTGCGGGCAGTCCGGGAGCCTGGGGTTTCTGGTGGTGGCGCGGCTGTTCCAGGGCATCGGCGGCGCCATGATGGTGCCGGTGGGACGGCTGGTGCTGCTGCGCACGGTGGCCTGGAAGGACATGGTCTCGGCCATGTCCTGGTTCACCGTCCCGGCCCTGCTCGGGCCGGTGCTGGGGCCGCCGGTGGGCGGCTTCATCGTCACCTACCTGTCCTGGCGCTGGATCTTCTACCTCAATGTGCCGTTCGGCATCCTGGGGATCTACCTGGCGACGGTGTTCATCGACGATATCCGGGAACCGGATCCGGGGCAGTTCGATCTGCGCGGGTTCTTCCTGTCCTCGATCTCGCTGTCGTGCCTGATGTACGGCCTGGAAATGGCCAGCCGCGGAGGCGGCGAGTCGACCCGGACCACGGCGCTGATCCTGGCGGTCGGCCTGGTGGCGGGCGGGGCCTATGCCCGGCATGCCCGCTGGACCTTGAACCCGATCCTGGACTTCCGCCTGATGCGGGTGCCGACCTTCGGCATCTCGGTGATCAGCGGTTCCCTGACCCGCATCACCGCCGGGGCGCTGCCGTTCCTGCTGCCGATGATGATGCAGGTGGGCTTCGGCTATTCGGCGGCGCGCAGCGGGTTGATCACCTTCACCACCGCCATCGGATCGTTCCTCATGAAGACGGTGACCGCACCGATCCTGCGCCGGTTCGGGTTCCGCAACACCCTGGTGTGGAACGGGCTGATCGCCACCAGCTTCCTGGCGATCTGCGCGGCCTTCCGGCCGAGCTGGCCGGTGATGTGCATCAACATCGCGCTGGCGGTGGGCGGGTTCTTCCAGTCGCTGCAGTTCACCGCGCTCAACACGGTCGCCTACGCCGATATCGCCCAGTCGCGCATGAGTTCCGCCACCAGCTTCTACACCACGTTCCAGCAGCTGATGCTGTCCATGGGGATCTGCATCTCGTCCGGACTGCTGGCGCTGTCCATGGTTCTGACCGGGCACCTGGTTCCGCATCTTTCGGACTTCTCGGTGGCCTTCCTGGGGGTGACCGCCATATCCCTGATCGCTTCGCCGGTTTGCGCCCGGCTGCCGGTGAACGCGGGTTCCTCCATGACCGGCCATGTGGAGCGCGCCGGGACGCCGCTGGCCGCGGAACCATGAAACGTGCCCTGGCTCAGAACTGCACGGAATTGCCGATGGTGAACTGGAACCGGGACTGGTAGGGCTCCCGGTTCAGGGGCGCGGCGATGCTGATCAGGATCACCCGGCCCAGGGAACTCTTGAGGTTGCCCAGGCGCAGCCCGAGGCCGATATCGGAGTAGGGCTTGGACCAGCCCTGGCCGTCGAACTGGCGGATGGCGCCGACGTCCACGAAGGCGTTGTAGCCCAGGCGCACGATGCCCCACCAGCGCTGCTCGGTCAGGTAGCGGTAGTCCACCGAAGCCACCCAGCGGGCGTTTCCGGGGTGCAACTGATTGGGAAATCCCCTGAGGCCCTGGTCGCCCCCCAGGTAGAACCAGTTCTCGGGATCCAGCCGCTTGCCCACATCCACGGTCGCCATACCGGCGAGAATCTGGTTGAATTCCAGCTTGGTGTAATGCACCAGGGAGAAGTTCGCCTGGGCATTTTCCAGGCCGCTGGCCGGGGTCCGGCCGCTGAAGCTGGAGGTGAACAGCGTGAGGTCATCGGTGGAGGAGGACCAGCCGTTGGTCGCCTGCAGCTTGAAAAACGGGGCGGCCTTGGACGACCCCAGGGCGCGGGTATAGGTGCCCAGCTGCAGGTTGCCGTTCCAGGAGAGGTTGTAGTCCTCGGGCGTGTCCATGCCCAGGAGGTCGACAAAGGATTGGAAGGCATCCTTTTGCGTGGCGAGCGTCAGCCCCGGTCCCCGCAGGCGCCGGTCGGGCAGGTTGGGCGGCAGCAGGCGGCCTCCCGGAGGCTCCGTCGAGATGATGTCGCCGTAGTGGGTATCCGTGCGCTCCATGGACAGGCCTGCGCGCCAGACCCGGTCCTGGGCTTCGTGGACGGCGATGGCGCCCGTCCACAGGATCTGGTCCTGGAAGAAGGGGGACTGGTAGACCTGCCTTCCCCGGTCGTAGACGTAAAGACTGGTGTGGCGCTGCCCCATGATCAGGCTGGTGCCCCATGGGGTGTCCAGGGCGTAGAACGGCCGCTCCAGGTCGAAGTTGCGGGCGAAGCCGTCGGAGAGCACCTGGTCCTGCAAGGAGAGGGTCCACCGGCTGCCGAGCAGCTGGGGATCCATGTAGGTGACGCCCCAGGTCCTGCGCTCATGATCCTTGGCCCAGTCGAGGGAAAGGCTTTTCCCTAGCCCCAGGAAGTTCTTTTCGTCGACCCCGAAGTTCATCGCCTTCTGGCCGCCCACCGAGGAAAAGCCGGCGTTGACCTGGGTGGTCCAGGCGTCCCGCACCCGCACCCGGGTCACCACCGTTCCGTCCGGCTGGGTGACCGGATCGATGTGCGCGTCCTTGACGAACGGCAGGGCGCGCAGGAGCCGCTCGGTCTCATAGATCTGCCGGGTGCGCACCGGGTCCCCCTCCTTGAACAGGAGGACCCTGCGGATGACGCGTTCCTTGGTGGAAACGTGCAGGTGGTCGGCGGTCCGGCCGACGAAATTGTTTTCCTGCGGGTTGGCGAGGTCGAAGACATCGCCGATCTCCACGTCGATCCTGCCGATGGTGGCCTTGTTTTGCTCCAGGGCGACCCAGGGCAGGGGCTGCCTCGGCTTGGGCTTCTGCTTGGGTTTGGCGCCGGGCAGCGGCAGGGCCAGGACCATCGCGGCCATGAGGCAGAGGCTGGATTTGCAAATACTGCCCACGGGGACTCCGGTTTCCTGCTCGCCACCTCTTCAGGTGCCGCCAGACGGGTGATGGTGCGGTCGGCGGGGTGCGGATGATGGGCTCCACCCGAGAGGAGGGGGCCTGCCATGGCCGGGCAGGTTTCATGCCGAAATAGAACTATCTTTATTTACTGATAGTTGGATAATGGCGTCGGATAAGATCCGATCACAATGACAGGACCACGGCTGGTTTTTGCCACGCGATGCCGCATGGATGACCCCGGGTGCATCAATGGCCGGGCGGCGAAAGGTGCAGGTTCGTAAGCTTGTGGTGGTCATCACAGATCAGCACGAAATTCCCGTGGATTCCCGTGGCCGTGACGAATGGTTGCAGATGCGAGGCTGGAAACTGAATGGTCACCCCATCAAAGCAGCGAGCGACGACCTGCTTGGCGGTACCGCGATAGTAGGCCAGATAGGTTTCTGACGAAATGTTGAGCTGGAATTCGTATCGTTTCATGACTGTTGGTACCGGCGGTCGGACTCGAACCGACACTTCATCGCTGAAAATAGATTTTGAGTCTATCGCGTCTGCCATTTCGCCACGCCGGCGGCGGGTTCCAGTCTAGCCCAAGATCGGGCGGCCACCAAGGGGTCACGCCCTCCGGGTGCTGAGCAGGTGGCCGATGGCGACGGCGGCGGCGTCGGCGGCGTCGGCCGGAAGGGCGGTCTTGAGGTTGAGGATGACCATGACCATCTTGCCCACCTGGGTCTTGTCGGCCCAGCCGTAGCCGCTGACGGCCTTCTTCACCTGCATGGGGTTGTAGTCGCCCACGGGCAGGCCGTGCAGGCCGGCGGTGAGCAGGATGCCGCCGCGGATCTGCCCCAGCTTGATGGCGGTGGCGGCGTTCTTCTCGACGAAGGGGGACTCCACCGCCATGAAGTTCGGGCCGTGCCGGGCGATCACTTCGCTCAACTTGAGGTGGATGCCCAGGATCCGCTGGTCGAAATCGGCGCCCCGGACGGAACGGATCACGCCGGAGTCGAGCAGCTCCATGCGCGAGCCGCTGCGCGTGACCACCGCCCAGCCGCAGGCCAGGGAACCCGGGTCCACGCCCAGGCAGATGGAGGGGGCGGGTGCCGTGACCAAGGGATCAGACTTTCTTGCGCTTGGGCTGGGGCTTGCCGAAACCGCTCACCTTGGAAGTCTTCGGCTTGCCGGTGCGGACGCTGCCCTTGGGCGGCTTGGTCCGGGCGGGGGGGCGCCCGCTGGGCGGCTGGGCGGAACCGCGGGCGGGGCGCGCGTCGGGTCTGGCGGTGCGCTCCCGGGGCTTGAGGGGACGCCTCGCCTCGGGCACGAAATCGGCCTCGCGCAGGCTGGCCGGCGAGGCCAGGCTGGGGACAAAGCTCCGGCTCTTGCCCTTGCCGTCCTGGGCGGAGGCCTCCACCACCCAGGCCGAGACCCGGCGCAGGTCCTCGTCCACGCCGGTGATCTCCACCTTCACCTTGTCGCCGATGGAGAGCACCACGTTGGCGCCCTGGCCCACGGCCTTGGTGCGGTTCTGGTCCACGGTGAAGCTGCCGCCCAGGGCGCCCAGGGGCACGCCCACTTCCACGAACGGCGCGTCCAGCCGGATGAACGCCACCTTCATGGAGAAGCCCTGGATCCGCCCGTCGAAGCGATGGCCGATCTTGGTCTTCATGATCAGGCAGGTCTTCCAGCGGTCGTTCTCGCGCTCGGCTTCGGTGGCGGTCTGCTCGGTGTCGCTGCAGCTCTTGGCCACCACCGCCAGCTGGCTGTGCAGGCCCGCAGGCAGCGGCTCGCCCCGGAGCACCTTGCGCAGCTCGCGGTGCACGATCAGGTCGGGGTAGCGGCGGATCGGGCTGGTGAAGTGCAGGTAGTCCTCCAGGGCCAGGCCGGAGTGGCCGATGTTGTCGGCGCTGTACTCGGCCCGCTTCAGGCTGCGCACCAGCAGGGTGTTGAGCATGGCCTCCAGCGGGCCGCCGCGGATCTTCTCCAGCAGGGCGTTGAGCACGTCCGGGGTGGGCTCGTCGTAGGCGCGCAGCAGGCCGAAGGCGCTGGCCACCTCCTTGAAGGCCTCCAGCTTCATGGGGTCCGGGTTGTCGTGGATGCGGTAGATGGTGGGGATCTTCTTCCGGGTGAAGAAGCGCGCCACGGCCTCGTTGGCCAGCAGCATGAACTCCTCGATCATGCGGTGGGCGTCGTGGTGGGCGTAGCGCCGGGCATCCACCGGCCGGCCCTCGGCGTCGAAGATGAACTCGGTCTCGTCGGTGTCGAGGTTCAGGGCGCCGCGGCCCAGGCGGATCCGGGTCAGGCTGCGCGAGACCTTCAGGGCCTCCTCCAGCATGGCGCAGACCTCGGCGCCCAGGGTCTTGCGCAGGGGCTTGGCCAGGTCGATGCAGGCCTCCTTGACCTGGTCGTAGCTGAGCCGCTGGCGCGAGCGGATGACGGTCTCGCTGAGCCGCGTGTCCACCACCGTGAGGTCCCGGGCCAGGGTGATCCAGGCGGTCTTGGTGAGCCGGTCGACGCCCTCCTGCAGGCTGCACAGTTCGCCGGAAAGCCGCTCCGGCAGCATGGGGATGCACTGGTCGGGGAAATAGACCGAGGTGCCCCGGAGCAGGGCCTCCTGGTCCAGGGGGCTGCCCTCGGTGACGTAGTGGCTCACGTCGGCGATGTGCACGCCCAGGAGCCAGCCGCCGCCTTCGTCGTCGGGCAGCGGCTCCAGGCTGATGGCGTCGTCGAAATCCTTGGCGGTGGGGGGATCCACGGTGACCGTCAGCAGTTCGCGCAGATCCTCCCGGCCCTGGATCCACTCGGCGGGAATGACGGTGGGGAAGGGGGCCAGCTGGTCCATCACGGCGGCCGGGAATTCGGTGCGCAGGTTGTACAGGGCCGCGGTGAGCTTGTTCTCGATCTTGAGGTCGGTGAGCCGGCCCAGGCGCGCCAGCACGACGCCGCGGATCTGCTGGGCGGTGGGGTCGGGATCCAGCTTGATGCTCACCAGGTCGCCGTCCTGGGCCAGGTCGGTGGCGGGCACGGTGACGATCTGCGAGAGCCGGGGCTCCAGGGGCACCGCGCTCCAGCCCCAGGCCTGCTTCTGCAGGTGGGCGGGGATGGGGTCGGGGTTGCGCGAGATGACCTTCATCACCCGGGCCCGGGGCCGGCCGTCGAAGGTCAGGCCGGTCATCTCGGCCAGCACCCGGTCGCCGTGGATGGCGCCGTGGCCTTCGCGCCAGTCGACCAGGAGATCCAGGCCCTGGCGCTTCTGCGCGCCGACGGGGCGCAGGAAGCCGACGGCGCCTTCCGGGTGGCCCAGGTAGGTGGCCTCGAAGGTCTCGGAATTGTGGAAGGCCGAGGCGGCCGGGGGCTGCGGGCTGGCGGGGCGGTCGGGCCGTTTGGGTCTGCCCCCCTGCCGCTGCCGGCTGGAAAAAGCTGAGGAACGGGGACCGGAGGGCTGTTTGCTTCTGACCATGGTTAAAGCGTATCGGGGATCGGCCCCGGACGGGGGAGAAACGGCGCGGGCGAAGGCAGCACCTGTGGACTCCGGCAAATCGACGCCCCCGTGCCGGGCCCAAGCAACCGTAAGCGGAGCAAGCTCCGCAACGGTTGCTAGTATGGAGGCATGCGCATCGCTCTGCTCCGCCTCTCCGCCCTGGGGGACATCCTCCGTGTGCTCCCGGCCTGGGCCAACCTGCGGGCGGCGTTCCCGGAGGCCCGGTTCCAGGCGGTGGTGGAGGACCGCCACGCCTTCCTGCTCGCGCCCATGCCCTGGCTGGAACCGGTGGTGGTGGCGCGCCGGGAGCTGGGGCGGCCGTGGCGCGCCCTGGGCGAGCTGCGGCGGGCGGCGGCGGCCCTGCGCTGCGAGGTCTCGCTGGATTTCCACGGCATCCTTAAGTCGGCCCTGATTCCCCGGCTGGCGGGGGTCCCCGAGCGCTGGGGCGACGGCCTGGCCCGGGAGGGGGCCGGGCTGCTGCAGACCCACCCGCTGCCGTACCGGCGCCAGACCCGCTACGACCAGGCCCTGGGCCTGGCCGAGGCGTTCGGCGCCAGCCGCGGGGTGGCCGGCCTGGGCCGGTTCCATCCCGCCCTGAGGGACGCCCGGCTGCCGGATCCCGGCCCGGTCTGGGCCGAAGAGGCCAGGCCCCGGCTGGTGCTGGTGCCCGGCGCCTCGCGCCGGGGGGCCATCAAGCGCTGGCCGCTGCGCCACTGGATCGCCCTGGCGGAGCTGCTGCGCGGCCGGTTCCAGCTGCGCTGGTCGCTGGGGCCCGAGGAGGAGGAGCTGCGCGGCTGGCTGCCGGCGGCCACCGGGGTGGCGGCCCTGCCCAGGGCCGACCTGTGGACCCTGGCCGCGGCCCTGCGCCAGGCCGACCGGGTGATCGCGCCGGATACCGGGCTGCTGCACCTGGCGGTGCTGCTGGGCGTGCCGGTCACGGGGCTGTTCGGCGGTTCGGATCCGGTGGTGGCGGGACTGCCGGCCGGCGCCGGCCGGATCCTGCGCACCGGGATCGAATGCTCGCCCTGCCGGGAGCGGCTGTGCCAGCGGCGGGAATGCCTGGAAGGGCTGGGGCCGGAGACGGTGGCGGCGTCTTTCTAGGCCCTGCGCCAGGTCACGGTGCCGTCCTTGCGGTCCTCCAGGATGATGCCCATGGCCTTGATCTGGTCCCGCACCCGGTCGGCTTCGGCCCAGTCGCGGGCCGCCTTGGCGGCCTTGCGCTGCTCGATCAGGGCTTCCACCGCGGCGTCGGTCTGCGCCGCCTCGTGCGGCCAGCAGGCGAAGATGGCGTCGGTTTCATTCAGGAAGGCCAGCACGGCGTCCCGCTCGGCCCGGGTGAGGGCGACCCGGTCGTCCTGCCCGTTCAGGTCGGTGATGGCGGTGAACAGTGCCGCCAGGGCCTCGGGCGTGTTCAGGTCGTCGCCCATGGCGGCCCAGAACGCTTCCCGGGCGGTGCGGACCCGCTCGATGGGGTCGATGGGCTCCTTCCACGCGCCCTGGCCGCCGGCCAGGCCATCCTCTTCCATGCGCTTGCGGAACAGCCGGATGCGCTTCAGGGCGTTCTCGGCGGCCTTGAGGCCGTCGAAGGAGAAGTTCAGCACCTTGCGGTAGTGGTTGCTCTGGATGGTGAAGCGGAAGGCCATGGGATCGAAGCCCTTGGCCTCGAGGTCGCGCAGGGTGTAGAAGTTGCCCAGGCTCTTGGACATCTTTTCCCCGTCCACCAGCAGGAATTCGCCGTGCACCCAGGTGTTGACCCAGGTGTGGCCCAGGCAGCCCTCGCTCTGGGCGATCTCGTTCTCGTGGTGGGGGAACACCAGGTCCACCCCGCCGCTGTGGATGTCCATGCGCTCGCCCAGCAACGCCATGCCCATGGCGGAGCACTCGATGTGCCAGCCCGGCCGGCCCTGGCCCCAGGGGCTGTCCCACCAGGGTTCACCGGGCTTGGTGGCCTTCCACAGGACGAAGTCCTGCATGGAGTCGCGCTCGTACTCGTCGGCGTCCACCGAGACGCCCTGCTTCATGCCGTCCCGGTCCAGCCGGGCCAGGCGGCCGTACTGGGGCAGGCCGGCGATGCGGTAGTAGACGCTGCCGTCCCGCACATAGGCCAGCCCGCGGGCCTCCAGCTCCTGGATCAGCCTGATCATCTCGGGGATGTACTCGGTGGCCTTGGGCGTGTAGGTGGGCGGCAGGATGCCCAGCGCCGCCAGGTCCTCCAGGAAGTAGGCCGTGTAGCGGTCGGTCAGCGCCTTCATGGCGGCGTGGCGCTCGGCGTTGCCGGCCCCGGCCGGGACCTCGGCCTGGGAATCCCGGATGATCTTGTCCTCAACGTCGGTGATGTTCATGCAGTGGCGCACCTGGTAGCCGGCGGCCAGGAAGGTGCGCTTGAGCAGGTCCTGGAACAGGTAGGTCTTCAGGTTGCCGATGTGGGCGAAGTTGTAGACCGTCGGACCGCAGGTGTAGAGCGAGATCACGCCCGGCGCCAGCGGGACCACCGGGTCCACCGAGCGGGTGAGGGTATTGTGCAGGGAGATGGTGCGCAAGGTGGTCATGCTTAAAGCTAAACACCAATCCGTGGCATTTACAAAGCGCTGTTCACCAGGGCCAGCATCGCCTCGGGCAGGGTCCGGCCGTGGCCGTCGGCGCCCATGACCAGGTGCACCGTCTCGCCCTCGGCCAGGCGGACCTGGTCCCGGGTCACTTCGTAGCCGAACACGATCTTCCGGCGCCCCGCCTCCTTGACCCAGGTGCGGATGTTGACCTGTTCATCATAGTGGGCGGGCGCCCGGTATTTCACCCGCAGTTCCGCCACCGCGATGAACACGCCCTGGGCCTCCCATTCCGAATAGCCCTGGCCGGCCAGGCGCAGCAGGTCCGAACGGCCCAGCTCCATCCACACCGGATACACGGAATGGTGGACGATGCCCATGGCATCGGTCTCGGCGTAGCGGACCCGGATGGTGGTGGTGCTGGTGATGGTCATAGTCTGGTCCAAAACTCTAATCGTGAACGATTGCTGAAATTCCGCCAAACCTATTCAACCTTTCCCGGATTCGGGAGCCCCGGCGGGGCAACCCTTGCCGGGGCGGAGTCGTTCCTGCGGAAGTTCGCTATTGTGCGGCCGGAGGGAGTAACTTAAGTTATCCAATATTCCATTCTCAACGGTCCGGCCGGGTGGCGGAACCGATTCCAACGGAGGTCACCATGAAAGTCGGCCTTGGAGTGTGCGCTTTGCTGACCCTTGGCCTGATCGCCTGCGGGGGAGCCACCGGCTCGACCTCGGTCACCGGCGACACACCGGCGGCCCTCCGCACGGCGCCGGCCGGCGTCGCCACATTCGTGTTCATGGACCTGGAGGCCCTCCGGCCGGACCTGCTGGCCACCTCCGGCACGCTCACCAACGTGGTCAAATCGGGCCCAGTTGCTGGGGTAACCACCTACACTTTTAATAAATACACGGCATCCAATGGCGGCACCGCCGCCGGTACCATCAGCGTCTCGGTTTCGGGCACGACCTTCACCGAGACGTTCAACGTGACGGTGACCAGCAACCTCGCGGCCACCGCCACGACCCCGGCCACGACGCAGGTCTGGACCTACACCGGCACCCAGGAGGTGACGGTCACCGGCACCAGCGCCACGGTGAGCGTGGCGCCCAGCCTCACAGTCGCCTTCACCGACAGCGCCACCCCGGCCAACAACAAGAGCTACGCCTACACCGCCAACCTGGGCGAGAACTGGACCGGCACCACGCCCGCCAGCTTCACGCTGACCGGCACCTATGCCTTCACCCGCACCGGTGAGACCATCTCCGGCACCATCGCCGGCGCCAATCCCCTGGTCTGGAACAGCTGCGCATACCCGTCCTCGGGCGCCCTCGCCCTCGGCCTGGTGAGTTCCGCCACCGGCACCGACAGCCTCAACGTGGGGTTCGGACCCGCCTGCGGCCAGGCGACCATCGGCGGCACCGCCGTCACTTTTGGGCAGTAATTGAACCTTCGCGTCCAGATCCCACCTTCCAAGGAGATTTCATGCGTTTCCCCCTGGCCCCGCTGCTGCTTCTGACCGCCCTGCCGGCCTTGGCCCAGGGGGCCGAAAGCCACTGGTATCTGGACGTGCACCGCTTCACCCCGTCCCTGTCCGGGCACTACCAGGGGAGCTCCGACGGCAATCCGTTCCAGGTGGACCTCAAGGACGATCTGGCCCTGGCCAAGGACAAGACCAAGATCGGCTACGGCCTGGAATACCAGGGCACCCGGTTCGGGCTCGAACTGTCCCGGGACGAGCAGGATTACGTGGGCAGCAACCGGATCCAACGTGCTGTCACCATCAATGGCACAACCTACAACGCCAACACTCTGGTTACCTCCAGTTTCAAGGCCACCAACAACACCCTCAACTGGACCATCCGCTACCTGACCTGGCCCCAGTTCTGGCTGGGCCTGGATCTGGGCGCCCGGGCCACCGAGACCGAGATCCACGCGGCAGGCTCCGCGGGCTTGCTCGGGACCGCGGCGACCGTGGACTACAAGACCACCTTGCCGATCCCGCAGGTGGGCCCCTCGCTGGGTTTCACCGCCCTGCGCGGACGGGTGGTGGGCCGGGCCATGGTCCACGTGCTCAGCTACAAGGGCAGCAGCTACACCCACACCGGCGCCGATCTGCGCGTCTTCCCGCTGTCCTGGCTGGGAATCCGGGCGTTCTTCGATGACGAGCACTTCCGGGTGCCCAAGGGCTCCATCAAGAGCGATCTGGACATCACCCTCGACCGCAGCGGCACCGGCCTGGGCGTGGTGGCCCGGTTCTAGAAACGGTAGCTCAGGCTGGCTTCCAGGGTGGCGAAGGTGGTGCCCTCGATGCTGGCGGTGGTGAAACGCTCGGCCAGGACCAGGCCCCGGAAGGGTTCGAACGCGACCCCCACCGACAGGCCCAGCTTGACCGGGGTCTTGCGCTTGACGCGGGTGATGCCGGTGACCGGAAGGCCGTTCTGGTCGATCAGGGTGCTGGCGGCGGAAGTGTCGAATTCATAGCGGATGCCCATGAGGCCAGCCGTGAGGGAAAACCACGGGATTCCGGAATACGCGTGCCGGACCTCGATCCCCAGCGCAGTGGAATTGGCGGAGAGGGTGATCGGGTTGGGCGCGGTCCAGGCGGGGATTCCCGCACCGTTGGGCCGGTTGTTCTGGGGGAAGGCGATGTAGTCGAACCGGGTCTGGAGGGTCGTGAAGGGGCTGACCTCGGATTCGGCGAACAGGCCCCCGCCCAAGCCGGTACTGGCCGAGATATCCCGGAAGTCCTGCCTGGGGGTGGCGGCGCTCAGCCGAAGGCCGTAGCGGTAGGTGTGCGGGCCCTCCAGTTCCACGGCCGTCAAGGCGGAACCGCAAACCCAGGCCAGGGCGACCACCCGCCATCCCAGGCGCATTGAAAAAGTCATATTGGTCTCCGGTCGGTGACGGCGCTGGGGGGAGTCGTATAAACATATAATAAAATAAGCAAATTATTGGTTTGTGCAATGCCCATTCACCGGGAATCATTCAAGGGGCAGGCACACGCCATGGCGGACCCATGATGAGCCGCTATCAAAATAAATTATTGTTAAAGGTCTTTCACCCCGCCCAACGGGCGAGGTTTGCCTTGCAGGTGCTGGCGCAGCCCTTCCAGTTCGTCCTGCCGGGCGCCCTGGTCGGGTCTGGGCGGGGGCGGCCGCTGGGGGCCTGGCGGCGGGGGCAGGGGATCCTTGAGCAAGGTCTGGAGATCATGGGTGGCTTCCGGTTGGCCGGGCTGCTCCAGCAGCAGCCGTTGGAGCATGGTGCGGGCGGCTTCGGGTTGGTTCAGCTCCACCAGGGCCCGGGCCGCCATGAGCAGGGCCGCCGCCCGCTCACCGGCCCGAGGGCGGGGGGCGCCCTGGCCGGTTAGCGGGGCGAGCAGATCCAACGCGGGCTGGAACGCCCGGGCGCGCAGTTCGATCTGGGCCGCCAGCAGCCGGTGGCTGGGCTGGTCCGGCGCGGGGCGCCAGCGCCGGGCGGCCTCCAGGTTGCCCCGGGCCAGGGCGGTCTGGGCGGCCCAGGCCTGGACGCTGGCGGGCAGCGGCAGGGCCCGGGCGGGGTGGGCCAGGCCCAGGCCCAGGGCCAGCCCCAGCACCGGACGCCAGCTGCGCATGGGTTTGCCCGCCGCCAGCAGCCAGAGCGCCAGGCCGGCCAGGGCCAGCCAGGCGCCCCATTCGGGGTGGGCTGGGCTCAGGGAGCGGGCCAGGGGCATGGGTTCCCGGCCCCGGGCCAGGGACTGGAGCAGGGCGGCCAAATCCTCGCCGGGGCGCAGCAGGCGGCCCCCGCTGCGCCGGGCCAGATCCTCGAGGAACTCTGGCTGGGCGGTGCTGATCAGTTCGGTGCCGTTGGGGGCGGGCACCGGCTGGGCCACGGGTTGGCCGTAGGCGATGGCGTAGAGGGGCAGCTGGGCCGCCCGCAGGGCGGCCACCGCCCGCTGGGCCGCCTCCGCCCGGGGCTGCACGGTCTCCTCGCCGTCGCTCAGCAGCAGCAGGATGGCCGGATCCCGGGGCTCGGCCATGGCCACGGCCTGGGCCAGGGCGTAACCGAAGGCGGACCCGGGGGAACCGATGGCGCCCGGCTCCATCACTTTCAGGGTGTCGCGCAGCAGGGGCTGGTCCTCGCCCGGCGGCAGCACCGGCACGGCGTCGCCGGTGAGCAGCTGGAGGCTGAAGCGCACCTCCGGGTTGGGCCGGGACCAGAGCCGGCCCAGGGTGTCGGTGGCCGCGCGCCATCGGCTGACCCCGGCGCAATCGGGCACCAGCATGGAGCGGGAGCCGTCCAGCACCACGTGCACGGTGAGCCGCGGCGCGGAGGCGGCGCCCCAGCGCGGTTCCGCCAGGCCCAGGCCGGCGCCCAGCAGCACCAGGGCCAGCCCCAGCCCCTGGAGCAGCGGCCGCTGGCCCACCGTCCGCACGCCCAGCCCGGGGGCCAGCTGGGCCCGCAGGCCCAGGGCCAGGGTCAGCAGGACCAGGGCGGCGGTGGGCCACAGCAGGAGCGGATGGCTGAACGGCAGGGGGGTCATGGCTGGGTCAACCAGGCGGGTGGCCGGCGGCCGCGCTTGCGGCCCAGATCCAGGGCCAGGGGCAGGGCCAGCAGGCCGGCCGCCAACAGCACCCAGCGGGCCATGGGCCGGCCTTCGGTGGGTTGATCCACCGGCAGCGCGGTGGTTTCCAGCCGGCTGATGGCGGCCAGGCTGCGGGCGAGGCCAACCGGGTCGTTGGCAAGGAAGGCCTCGCCGCCGGTGGCCTGGGCGATGCGATGCAGGGTGTCCGGGTCGGTGGCCACCTTCAGCCAGGCGAAGCCGCCGCCATCCAGGGGATAGAGGGCTTCGCCGGCATTGCCCAGGGCCACGGTGTAGACCTTGATGCCCCGGTCGCGGGCCTCCTGGGCCGCCTCCAGCGGCTGCACCCGGCCCCGGTTCTGGGCGCCGTCGGTGAGCAGGAGGATCACCCGGCTGCGGGCGGGGCTGTCCTGGAGCCGGCGCACGGCGGTCATGAGGGCGCTGCCGATGGCGGTGCCGTCGTCGGGGCTCTCGATCTGCAGGTGGTCCAGCAGGGTCCAGAGCCGGGCGTGATCGGCGGTGAGCGGGCTGAGGGTGACCGGGTGGGCGCTGAACTGGATCAGGGCGAACCGGTCGTTCGGACGTCCGGCAATGAAGCGCAGGATCAGCCGGCGGGCGGCGTTCCAGCGGCTTTCGCGGCCGTCATCCAGGGCCTTCATGGAGCTGGAGCCGTCCAGCACCAGGGCGAAATCCACCACCGGAGCCCGGCCCTTGAGCGGGATCCGCCGCTCGGGCCCCGCCGCCGCCAGCACCAGGAGCGCCAGGATCACGGCGGGCAGCCAACGGGCGGACCAGCGCTGGGCCCGGCCGGACGGGCGGGAGCTCGGGATGCCCCACCGGTAGCTGGTGCGCAGGGTGAACCAGAGCCCCGGCAGCAGGAGCAGCAGCAGGAGGGGGAAGCGGAGGGTGGCGTTCATCGGCCCTCCAGGGCGTCCAGCAAGGTGGCCAGGGGCGGCCGGTCCGGACCGGCGGTCCCGGCGAACCGGGCGGCGTCCAGGCCGCGGCTCCACTCGGCCCAGGGCGCCAGGCCGCGCGCCTGGAGGGCGGGGGGGCCCCAGCTGAGGGCTTCGGGGCCGAAGTGCGCGGCCAGCAGGGCCCGGCCGGCGGCATGGGCCGCGTCCTGGGCGGACCGGTCCGGCCCCGGGGGCCAGTGGCGGCTGAAGGCCCGGCGCGCGGCATGGCGCCGGCGGGCGGTGGCGCCGACCCGGTAGCGTCTGGCCAGCAGCCAGGCCAGGGCCGCCAGCGGCAGCAGCAGCGGCAGGGTCCAGGGCCAGGGGAACGGCATCGGGGGCAGCCGGTCCAGGGCGCCGCCGCCCACGCCCACCCAGGCGCCGCCGTAGGGCACGGTGCGCGCCACGGTGACCCGCAGCTCCGGGGCCAGCTGGCCGTCGCCCAGGTCCAGGGGCGGCACGACCAGGCGTCCGGGCGCGAGAGGCTGCACGGTGAGGCGCCAGCCGCGGCCGTCCCGAAGCGGCTCCACCCCGCGCACGGCCAGCGGGCCGAGCCGGTCGTCCCCGGGCCGGGGCGGGGGCGGCTGTTGCGGGTCGTCCTGGCGCAGTTCGATGCTGGATAGCCGACCCAGGGCCAGCTCTCCGGAAACCTTCCAGACCGGAGCGGTCATGCGCCGCTTCCTTTCAGCCAGATGCCCAGGCGGGTGACCGGGTCTTCCATGACGTTCCAGGTATGGCGCTCCACCGTGGCCGGAAATCCCGGGTCCGGCCAGTTGGGCAGGTGCTTGAGATGGGGCTGTTCGGGCCGGAACCAGACCACCTGGTGCCGGGCGGCGATGGGCTTGATCAGTTCGGCCAGGCCCTGCAGTCCGGCGCCGTTGCTGAGGATCCAGAGGCGGTGGCCCCGGCCGCGGTCGCCCCAGTGGCCCAGGGCCTGCTGCCAGGAGGCCGGGGTGGGGATGGCCGGGCCCAGGCCGGCCAGGGCCTCCAGCAGGTGCAGGCCCGGCACCCGGCCGCGCCGGGGGGCGATGCGCAGCGGCAGGCTGCGCTCGTCGCCGGGCACCAGCAGGCCCAGCCGGTCCTTGCCGGCGCTGGTGGTGGTCTGGGCCGCGCCGCAGATTTCCAGGGCCCAGCGGATGGGGCTCACCGGGTCGCCCAGGAACATGGACGGCGAGGGATCCACCACCAGCCACAGGATCAGTTCCCGGCTGGCTTCGAAGCGCTTGACGATGGGTTCCCCGGTCCGGGCGGTGAGCGGCCAGTTGATGGTGCGCGGGTCATCACCGGGCTCGTAGGGCCGGTTCTCCACGAAGCTGAGCCCGGCGCCCCGCAGCTTGCTGGGATGCAGGCCCTCGGTGCCGCCGCGCAGCACCTTGCGCAGGCGCAAGGGCAGCCGGCGCAGGCGCGCCAGGAACTGTTGCCATCCGGGGAGTCGGTTCATCAGGGTACCAGACTCCATCCTAGCAACTCGGACCGGGCTGGCTCAGGGCGTCTTGTCGTCCGGGGCCAGCTGGGTGACCACCCGGCGGATCGAGACCAGGCGTTCGGCGAAGTAGTTGCTGGCCAGATCGGCCAGCTTGACGCCATGGGCGCCGGAACCGCGCCAGGTGCTGGAATGGATGAACCGGCCCTCGCCCAGGTAGATGCCCACGTGGCTGATGCCCTTGCGCATGCCCCGGGTGCTGAAGAACAGCAGATCGCCAGGCTGGATGTGGGCGAGGTCGATGGGATCGCCCTGCTTGGCCTGGGCCCCGGAAGTCCGGTCCAGGTCGATGCCCATGGAGCCGAACACGTAGCGCACGAAGCCGGAACAGTCGAAGCCCTTGGTGGGGGACATTCCGCCGCGGCGGTAGGGCAGGCCCAGGTAGGTCTTGGCCTTGGCCAGCAATCCGGCGATCTGGCCTGGTTCCGCATCTTCCTTGGGGCCCTCGGCCTGACCATGGAGCGGCAGCAGCGCCCCCAGGCAGACAAGCAGAACGACCCTTCGCAGGTTGCGGAACATCAAATCATCGTCTCCCGGTTATGCAACCTACCCTAACGTACCGGGTCATGGGATGTCCACCCCGATCCATCGCGCCAGACCCAGCCGTTACCTCACCACAGTGGTAAACTATCGCTATACGGCGAGTTCCAGAACCCTGCGGACGGCTGCCTGGTTCAGCTTCACGAAATTGCCCAGGCTGCGCCGGTCGCCGTCAGTGCCTTTGGCGGCCATCTCATCCAGGCGGTCGGTGCCGATGCCCAGGTCGCCCAGGCGGGTGCCGAGCCCGATGGCATGGAAGAAGGCCTCCAGGCGCCGGACCCCTTCCCTTGCCGTGGCCTCGGGGTTGAAGAAATCCATTTCCACGTTCCAGACCCGCACCGCCCACTGGGTGAAGCGCGCCAGGTCCTGGTCCAGGGTGTGCTTCATCCAGGCCGGGAAGACGACGGCCAGACCCGCGCCATGGGCCACATCATAGATGCCGCTGAGCTCGTGCTCGATGTCGTGGGAGGCCCAGTCACCGACCCGTCCCGTATTGAGCAGGTTGTTGTGGGCGATGGTGCCCGCCCACATCAATTCCGACCAGGCATCATAGTCGGTGCGATCGGCCAGGATCAGGGGCGCCTGCTGAATGATGGTCTTCATGCTCGCCTCGAGCAGCCGGTCCACGAAGGCGACATGCTTCACCGTGGTGAAATAGCGTTCCATGAGATGGGACAGGATGTCCGCGGCGCCGCAGGCGACCTGGAAGTCGGGCAGGGTGAAGGCCAGCTCCGGGTTGAGGATCGAGAACACCGGGTAGAGCAGTTCGGAGTTGACCGCGCGCTTGAACTGGCCGTCATCGTTGGTGATCACCGTGCCCGTGCTCGATTCGCTGCCGGCGGCGGGGATGGTCAGCACCGTGGCCACGGGCAGGGCCGCCGTGGGCTCGCCCTTGCCCAGATAGTAGTCCCAGACGTCGCCATCCATGACCGCGCCCATGGCGATGGCCTTGGCCGAATCGATGACCGACCCGCCGCCCACCGCCAGCACCAGGCCCAGGCCCTGCTCCTTGCACAGGCGCACCCCCTCGCGCACCAGACTCAGCCGGGGATTGGGCACCACCCCGCCCAGTTCGACCCACTCGACCCCGGCCCGCCGCAGCGACGCGGTGATCCGGCCATGCAGGCCGGATGCCTTGATGCTGGCGCCGCCGAAGTGGAGCAGGATCTTCCTGGCGTGCTTGGCGGTCTCGGCACCTGCCCGCGCCTCCGTACCCCTGCCGAAAATGATCCGGGTCGGGTTCCTGAATTCGAAATTATCCATGGTGCTTCGTCTCCTCGTCTGGTTGTTGGCAGACTGTATCCGGGCCGGCAAAAGCCCTCAAGTCTCGAGCGCCAGCAGTTCCTGGATCGTCTGGCGGCGCCGGATCAGCCGGTCCCGGCCGCCGTCCACCAGCACCTCCGGCAGCAGGGGCCGGCTGTTGAAGTTGGAGGACATGGACGCGCCATAGGCGCCTGTGTCGTGGAACACCAGGTAGTCGCCGACCCGGGCCGCGGGCAGCGGGCGCGGATGCACCAGACCGCCGTCATGCTGGGTGAACACGTCGCCGGATTCGCACAGGGGGCCGGCCACCACGGTGGGCTTGAGCTGGTCCCCGGGCAGGCTGCCGTCCCGGTGGAACAGGCTGATGGCGTGGTAGCTGCCATACAGCGCCGGGCGCATGAGGTCGTTGAAGCCGGCATTCACCAGGATGAAGTGGTTCGCGCCCATCTCCTTCACGACCCGCACTTCGGAAAGCAGCAGGCCGGACTCGGCGACCAGGAACCGGCCGGGCTCGATCTCCATGCGGACCGGGTGGCCCAGGGCCTGGGCGATGCGCCGGCGGGCGGCGTCCCAGATGGAGAAATAGTGGGCGGTGTCCACCCGCGGCTCATCGGCCCGGTACGGGATGGAGAGCCCGCCGCCGGTGGAGATGGCTTCGATGTCGTGGCCCAGGGCCAGCACGGTGGCGACCATGGCTTCGCACACGGTTTCCAGGTGGGCGTAATCCACGCCGGAGCCGATGTGCATGTGGATGCCCACCAGCTGCAGCTCGCGGCGGCGGATCACCGCCAGCGCCGCGGGCAGGTCGGAATGCCAGATGCCGTGCTTGCTGTTCTGCCCGCCGGTGTTGGTTTTCTGGCTGTGGCCGTGGCCGAAGCCGGGGTTCACCCGGAGCCAGACCCGGTGCCCGGGATGGGCCCGGCCCAGCTGTTCCAGCATGTCGATGGAACCGGTGTTGACCTCGACCCTCTGGGCCACCACCCGTTCCAGGGTGCCGGCGTCCAGCAGGTCGGCGGTCAGCACCACTCCGGCCGGAGCCCCGGCCGGCGTGAAGCCGGCGGCCAGGGCGCGCACCAGTTCGCCTTCGGACACGGCGTCGACCAGCACGCCCTGCTCGCGCATGAGCTCGAGGATATTGATGTTGGAACAGGCCTTCTGGGCGAAGCGGACCACGTCGAAGGCGCGCAGCTGGCTGATGCGCTCGCGGATGACGGCAGCATCGTAGAGCCACAGGGGGGTGCCGTACTGCTCGGCGAGCTGGGCGAGGTGGCGGGTGTCCAAGGGAATTTGCATGGGGTTCCTGGAGCTGGGTCCGGAATCCAGGATGCCTGGGTAAGATGATTCAAGAAAATAGTAAAAATGGGGCAATCCATTCATTGCTGATATGACCATCACCCACCGCCACATCGAAGTGTTCCGCGCCGTCATGACCGCGCGCGGAGTGACCGCGGCCGCGCGGCTGCTATGCACCTCCCAGCCCACGGTCAGCCGGGAGCTGGCCGAACTGGAGCGGCTGCTTGGTTTTGCCCTGTTCGACCGGGTCCGCGGCCGGCTGCGGCCCACGGCCAGGGCGCTGATCCTGCTGGAGGAAGTCCAGCGCTCCTACCACGGGTTGGACCACATCCTCACCATGGCGTCCCGGCTGGGCGCCGGCGGCCAGGCCCAGCTCTCCATCATCTGCATGCCCTCGTTCTCCCACGCGCCGCTGCCGGCGGTGTGCCGGCGCTTCCTGGCGGAGCACCCCGAGGTGAGCATCGCCATCACCCCCGAGGAGTCGCCGCTGCTGGAGGAACTCCTGGCCGAGCAGCGCCACGACCTGGGCCTCACCGAGCACAACAACCCGCCTCCGGGCACCCGGCTGGAACCGCTGCTGGTGGCGGACGAGGTGTGCGTGCTGCCCGAGGGCCACCCGCTGCTGGCGAAACCGGCGCTGGAGCCCAGCGATTTCCATGGTGAGCGCTTCATCAGCCTGGCCGCCGCCGATCCGTACCGCATCCAGCTGGACGAGGTGTTCCGCAACCACGGCGTGGCCCGGGTGCTGGCCATGGAGACCCACAGCGCCGTCTCGGTCTGCAGCCTGGTCCGGGAGCGGATCGGCATCGCCGTGGTGAACCCGCTGACCGCGCTGGCGTTCGCCGGCCACGGGCTGGAATGGCGCCGGTTCGCGGTGTCGATCCCGTTCCGGATGAGCGTGGTGCGTCCGGAATACCGGCCGTCCACCCCGCTGGCCGACCAGTTCGTGGCGGCGCTGCGGGCCGAGGCGGAGGTCATCCTGGAGCGGCTGGGCCGGGAGAGCTGAGTCCAGAACCTGTCGGGGGTGGCGCGCATCCTTGGGGGGTCCCGTGGAGGCCGCCCGTGTCCAGATGCTTGTTCATGATGGCTCTGCTGCAGGCCTGGGCCCTGGCCGGGGTGCGGGTGGCGCCCGGGCCGGTCACCGTGGCCGCGGGATCCACCTGCGCCTTCACCGCGACCCTGGACGGCAGGCAGCCGCCCGGGGGATGGCGCTGGCGCGTCCTGGCCGGCTCTGGGACGATCGACGAGGCCACCGGCCTCTACCGTGCCCCGGAGGGGAGCGCCGCGACGGCGCGGGTTCAGGCGGCGCTCCGGACCGACCTGCGCCGCGCGGGGGAGGCCGCCGTCATGGTGCTGCCGCTGCCGGCAGGCCTGCCCGGCCTGATCGGCGCCACCCTGGGTGAGCCTTGGGTGGAGCCGTTCACCTCGGCAATTCCCTTCCTGGACCTGGAAACCGGCAAGCGTCCGGTGCCCAAGGACCTGATCATCCAGTGCCATCCGTCCAGCGAACTGCTGGAAAACTGTCTGGCGGGATATGGGGTGCCCTTCTCCTACAAACCGACCTCATTGGAGCCGGCCGACGCCCTGCGGCTCACCTGCCGGATGGGGGACCAATGGCAACGCAAGGATCTGGACCGCGCCGAGACGGAACTGATCTGCCGCGGCCGGACGTCCTTCACGATTGAGGCCCTGAAGCGGAGCAGCCTGCAGCCCGGCAAGTGGCGCAGCACGCTGCTGCCCTGCCGGGTCGACGTGCGCGGAGCGCTGCCCTTTTGCGGCAACGCGGTGGCGCCCGCCGGACACGGGGACGGCGCGGGCCTGTCCGCTCGCTTCATGCGGCCGTTCGGCTTGGTCGATCTGGGCGGGAAGCCTGGCGCTTCGGAACGCCTGCTGGTGAGTGATCCTGGGAGTCATGTGCTGCGGTCCGTGAACGCCGAGGGCGAAGCGGTCACCCTTTGCGGCCTGCCCGGCCAGGCCGGGCACCGGGATTCCCCCACCCTGATGGCCAGGATGGAGGCCCTGTTCGCGGGCCCGAAGCCCCAGCCGGCGCTGTTCCATGCGCCCACCCACCTGGCCGTGCGGCGCCGGACCTCCTGCCTCGATCCGTTTGGCGCGCCCTGGGAGGAAGCCCTGGTGGCCGACAGCGGCAACCACGTCATCCGGACCGTGCGGGCGGACGGCAGGGTGGCCACCCTGGCGGGGACGCCGGGGCAGGCGGGCTGCCAGGATTCCGAGTCGCCAGGGCAGGCCGCCTTCAATGATCCGCAGGGGCTCGCGGTGGACACCGCGGGCCGGGTCTATGTGGCCGACCGGGGCAACCGGGCGATCCGGGTGATCCAACCGGCCGGCGGGGTGACCACCCTGGCGGGCGCCCAGGCCGGCTTCTCCGACCTCAAGGGCATGTGCCTGTACCCGCCTCTGGGGGGCCTGCTGGTGCTGGACGGCCATGCCGTGCGCCTGGTCCAGCTGCCCGGGGGGCAGGTGAGCACCCTGATGGGCGTGGTGGATGCGCCGGGGTTCCGGGACATCGAGCGGGGCCAGAGCCCGGCGCAGCCCTGCCTGAACAACCCCACCGGGATCGCCCGCTCCGGCGCCGGGCTGGCCATTGCCGACCACGGCAACCACGCGGTGCGCCTCGTCAGCGCCGACGGCCTCACGCTGTCGACCGCCGTCGGCGACCCGGCCCAGGGCGCCATCCGCTGGGGGCTGATCCGGGACGGCCTGCCCGGGCCTCTGGACGAAGGCTATGCCACGCTGGAGGGCCCATGGACCGTGGCCTCGCGCTTCCGGCGGGCGGAGGGCCGATACGCTTCCGAGGTCTTCGTCACGACCGGTCCCTGCATCGGGGAAATCAACCACGAGGCGGGGGCCCGAACGCCCGTGGGGCTGAGCCCCGCCGGGCTCCCGCCCCCTGGGGTTGAGGTGGACGCAGCCTTCGTGTTGACTTTCGAGGTGGCGACCTCGGTGCCGGTCATCCACTTCACGGCCGACTTCCTGGACCCGGACGGCGAAAGACGGGTACGGGTCCAGGGTGTGGCCGCGGGGGGCGAGACGGTGCCGGTGCAGGGCCATTTCTCCCACGCCGGCACCGGGACCGTGCGGATCCGGTGCGTGACCGAGCAGGGGATCTCGGCGGGGAAGGAACTGAAGGTGCTGGTGCGGTGTGTGGGCCGATCGGATTGACGGAACCGTTTCGACCCACCCGGATTATTCCATATCAGGTCCTGGGTTGGGGTCCAATTCGTGGGTTCGGTAACTGCGGCTAAAAAGCCATAAACGCAGAGCAAGCAGAGGGCGCTGAGGCCGCAGAGCGTGCCAAGCGAGTCAAGGCTCCGCCCCACTCTGCCCATGCCCTGCTCGCTGCGCTCGCCGAAGCTCTTCGAGCTTCGCGTCCAATGGGTGGGCGGCCCTCCACATGCAAGCATGTGGCTGGCCACCCACCCACTGGCCGTGACGGGCCTGGGCTTTTCATTCGGAGCTTCTCCGCTGCGTCCGGGTGTCTACAGAAGTGTGCATCTGGAAGGCAACTCACGCCGACAATCTCGGCAAAGCGGCGCGGGCCAATGCCAGTCGGTCAGTGAGTTCCCCGGGGTCCCCCCCGCCCATCGCCTTGCCGAATCCTTTGCCTGCTCTGGAGCCGAGGCCACGACGAGAATGTTGAGCCCAGGCCCGTCACGGCCAGTGGGTGGGCGGCCAGCCACATGCTTGCATGTGGAGGGCCGCCCACCCATTGGACGCGAAGCTCGAAGAGCTTCGGCGAGCGTAGCGAGCAGGGCATGGGCAGAGTGGGGCGGCGCCTTGACTCGCTTGGCACGCTCTGCGGCCTCAGCGCCCTCTGCTTGCTCTGCGTTTATGGCTTTTTGCCTGAACTTGCCAGGGTGCTGGGATGGGTCAAGAAGATGGTTGCGGATCTCTGGCGGCCGACGTGGGTCGAGATGCTTCCGCCATTACGATCGGCCTACGCCAGCTGCTGCATTCCGTTTTTTTCTAGGCCGGTACGGGAGGGGCCTTGGGGCCCTTCTTCTTGTTGGTGTACTTGTCCAGCAAGGTGGCGATGTCGCCCGGGGAGACCGGCCCGTGGATCTGGTCGTCGACCATGACCACGGGGGCCAGGCCGCAGGTGCCGAGGCAGCGGGTTGACTCCAGCGAGAACATGCCGTCCTTGGTGGTCTCGCCGAACTGGATGCCCAGGTCGCTCATGAGCCGCTGGGCGATCTTGTCGGCGCCCTTGACGTAGCAGGCGGTGCCCAGGCACACGTTGATCATGTGCTTGCCCCGGGGGTGGAGCCGGAAGTAGTGGTAGAAGGTGGCGACCCCGGTGACCTTGGCCAGGGGGATCTGGGCCAGCTGGGCCACGGCGTTCATCTGCTCCTTGGAGAGGTAGCCGGAGGCCGCCTGGACCATGTGCAGGATGGCGATCAGCTGGCTTTCGGAGTGCTCGGTGCCGTGGTGCTTGTTGATGAAGGCGACCACGTCCGCGGGCAGGGCGGCTTCACAGGCGGCTTTGATTTCAGTCCAGTTGTCGGTTGTCATGGTGGCGCTCACCGGATCCCCCTGGGCAGGCTGGCATGGTAGTGGGTGTGGAGCAGGTGGTGGGCCTTCTCGCCGTTGGGCTCGCCCAGGAATTCCTGGTAGAGGTGCTCAATGGCGGGGTTCTCGTGAGAACGGCGCAGCTGCTTGTCGGAATCGATCTTGTAGAGGGCCCTGGCGCGCAGGAGGGGCAGCTGGGGATCCAGCACGTCCATGTCCGTGGGCGGGTAGGGCTGGCCGCCGCCGGCGACGCAGCCGCCGGGGCAGGCCATGATCTCCACCAGGTGGTACTGCTTGCCGCCTTCCTTGATCTTGTCGAGGATCACCTTGGCGTTGGTCAGGCCGTTGGAGACGGCGATGTTGACGTCCACCCCGGCGATGTGGATGGTGGCTTCCTTCAACCCGGTGACGCCGCGCACGTCGTCGAACACCAGGGGGCCCAGCTCCTCGCCGGTGAGCTTCACCGCCGCGGTGCGCAGGGCGGCTTCCATCACGCCGCCGGTGGCGCCGAAGATGTCCGCGGCCCCGGAGGAAATGCCCAGCGGGCGGTCGAACTCACCGTCCGGCAGGTTGACGAAATCGATGCCGTAGGACTTGATCATCCAGGCCAGCTCGCGGGTGGTGAGCACGGCGTCGGTGTAAGGGGTGCCGTCCTCCATGGCGTGCTCGGGACGGGAAGCCTCGTACTTCTTGGCCACGCAGGGCATGATGGCGACCACGTAGACCTCTTCGGGCCTGAGGCCCTTCTTCTCCGCGTAGTAGGTCTTCATGAGCGTGGAAAGCATGCTCATGGGGGACTTGCAGGTGGAGGTGAACGGGATCATCTCAGGGTAGAACTTCTCGAGGAAGTTCACCCAGCCCGGGGAGCAGGAGGTGAGCAGCGGCAGCGGGCCGTCGCCGCCCAGGCGGCGCAGGAACTCGTGGGCCTCCTCGATGATGGTGAGGTCGGCGCCGAAGTTGGTGTCGAACACCGCGTCGAAGCCCAGGCGGCGCAGGGCCGTGATCAGCTTGCCGGTGACCGGCGTGCCGATCGGCATGCCGAAGCACTCGCCGATCGCCGCCCGGATGGAAGGCGCCGGCTGCACCACGATGTGCTTGACCCCGCGCGGCAGGCTGAGGGCTTCCCAGACCCGCTCGGTGTGGTCCTTCTCGAGGAAGGCGGCGGTGGGGCAGACGTTGATGCACTGGCCGCACATGATGCAGGCCGAGTCGTCCATGTGCGAAAGGTTGGCCGGGCCCACCACGGTCTCGAAGCCGCGGCCGTGCTGGCTCAGGTTGTGCACGCCCTGGACCTCTTCGCAGACCCGCACGCAGCGGCCGCAGAGGATGCACTTCTCGGGGGTGCGCACCACCGACTGGCTGGACTCGTCCACCGGGTAGATCTTGCGCTTGCCCTCGAACAGCCGCTCGCGGATGCCCAGGCGGTAGGCCTGCTTCTGCAGTTCGCACTGGCCGTCCCGGTCGCAGGTCTGGCAATCGGTTGGGTGGTTGTCGAGCAGGAGCTCGACGATGTCGCGCCGGGCCTGGCGGATCTGCGGGGAGTTGGTCTGGATTTCCATCCCCTCCCAGACTTCCTGGCCGCAGGCGGTGAGGAAGTGGTTGAAGCCTTCCACCTGGACCACGCAGACGCGGCAGGCGCCTTCGAGGCTGAGGTTGGGGTGGTAGCAAAGGCGGGGGATGTGGATGCCCAACTGCTCGGCGGCCTTGAGGACGGTGGTCCCCGCGGGCACCTGGATGGGCTCCGAGTCGATGGTCAGGTTGATCATGGTTGCGGTCATCGGTTCAATCCTGGGTCAGAGCTGCATGGGAGGAAGATTTATACGCGTTCGACAGCGTCGAACCGGCAGACCTCGAAGCACTGCCCGCACTTGACGCAGCGTTCCTGGTCGATGACGTGGGCTTCCTTGCGCGTGCCGGTGATGCATTCCACCGGGCAATTGCGCGCGCAGACGGTGCAGCCGATGCAGATTTCCGGGTTGATCTCGTAGCGGATGAGGGAGACGCACTTCTTGGAGCGGCAGCTCTTCTGCACGATGTGTTCCAGGTACTCGTCGCGGAAGTGCTTGAGCGAGCTGAGGATCGGGTTCGGCGCGGCGCGGCCCAGGCCGCAGAGCGCCGTCTGCTGGCAGAGCCTGGCCAGCCGCTCGAGCTTGTCCAGGTCGGCCAGCACGGCCTTGCCGGAGGTGATCTTGTTCAGGATCTCCAGCATCCGGGTGGTGCCTTCCCGGCAGGGGGTGCACTTGCCGCAGGACTCTTCCTGGGTGAAGGCCAGGTAGAATTTCGACAGGTCGACCATGCAGTCGTCTTCGCTCAGGACGATCATGCCGCCGGAGCCCATGATCGAGCCGGCCCGCGCCAGGGGCGCGAAGTCCACTTCCATGTCGGCATCCTGGGCGGGGATGAAGCCGCCGGCGGGGCCGCCGGTCTGGATAGCCTTGAGCGCCCGGTCGCCCAGCACGCCGCCGCCGATGTCGAACACCACCTTGCGCAGCGGGGTGCCCAGGGGCACTTCAACCAGACCAGTGTGCTTGACGTTGCCGGCCAGGGCGAACACCTTGGTGCCGCCGCTTTCCGGGGTGCCCACCTGGGCGAACCAGTCGCCGCCGAAGTTGATGATGGCGGTGATGTTGGCGAAGGTCTCGACGTTGTTGATGCAGGTCGGCTTGCCCCAGAGGCCGCGCACCACCGGGTAGGGCGGGCGGACCTTGGGCTGGCCGCGCTCGCCTTCGATGGAGCGGATCAGCGCGGTCTCTTCGCCGCAGACGAAGGCGCCGGCGCCCAGGCGGATCTCCATGTCGAAGGACCAGCCGGTGCCCATGACGTTCTCGCCCAGCAGGCCCGCCGCGCGGCACTTCTCCAGGGCGTTCTCGATGCGCTTGATGGCCAGCGGATATTCGGCGCGGATGTAGTAGAAGCCCTTGACCGCGCCGATGGCGTAGGCGCCGATGATCATGCCTTCCACCACGCTGAACGGGTCGGACTCGAGCATGCCCCGGTCCATGAACGCGCCCGGATCACCCTCGTCGCCGTTGCAGATCAGGTAGCGGGTGGTCTCGGCCTGCTGGCTGGCCATCTGCCACTTCTTGCCGGTGAGGAAGCCGCCGCCGCCGCGCCCGCGCAGCCGGGCCTTGAGCACTTCGTTGATCACCCACTGGGGATCGTTCTTGCCGAGCACCTTGGTCAGGGCCTTGAAGCCGCCGTAGCGCATGTACTCGTCCAGGCTCTCCGGGTCGACGATGCCGCTCTTGCGCATGGCGATCCGGGTCTGGTGGTTGAAGAAGCTGATGTCGCCGTAGAGGTCGTAGAAGTCCTGGGTGATGGGCTTGTGCTTGAGCTTGAGATGGTCGACCACAACGCCGCCCTGCACATGGCTGGCGATGATCTCGTCCAGGTCGGCCTCGGAGCTGATGCGGTAGACCACCTTGGCTGGGCGGACCAGCACGTGGGTGAACTGGCCTTCGGTTTCCGGCGAGCAGGCGCCGAAGCAGCGCACGCTGCCGGTCTTGGCCGCCTCCGGGGCGATGCCCGCGACCTTCAGCTTGTGCTCGAACAGGTCGCGCAGGCCGTGCTTCTTGGCGCAGCGCAGGCCTTCGCAGAAGATGAATTCCAGGGCGGCCTGGTGGTCCAGGGAGCCGTCCAGGGCGTTCTCCACCAGGGGGATGCCCTTCTGGACGTGGCTGGCGAAGATCTTGTGGGCCAGGTCCCGGGTGACCCGCTCGTACTTCACCGGCATCTTGCCGGGGACCGTGATGCCGACGATGGGTTCCTTGCTGCACCGGCCGGTGCAGCCGGTCTGGTGGATGACGATGTCCTCCCGGCCGGAAGACTGGATGTGCTTGCGGAATTCGTCCAGGGCCTCCATGGAGCCGGCGGCGTGCTCGCAGGTGGCCGAGCCGATCTGGATCTGGATCTTGCCCGCGCTGCCGCTTTCCGCCAGGGCCGCGGCTGCCCGCCCGGCCAAGGCTTGGTAGAAGTCGCTAACCTGTTTTTCCATCGAGAACTCCCTGGATCCTGGGTGAGTGAATGTATCGTGAAAATTATATCGATATAAAACGATCGAATTTGGGTAGAAGAATTGGGGAAGATCAGAAGGAAAGTCGCGGCACAACCACAGCAGCTTGCTTGGAGGCCGGACGGTGCGCTGCTTTCCTCAGCTCGTCCACGGAAATGGCGCCTCGCGGGTGTCTTGGCGGATCGTGAAGCCTGACACGCAGAGCGACCACTCCACTAGCCTATGCGTGTTCCTTTCGTAACGCGTTGACTAAAGTCACATCGCCGTTTCGGAGATCTTAGTCTTGTATTTCCTACCACCTGACCCGGGCGCGGTAGGTCAGGGTGGCGCTGCCCTGGGCCGGGACGGCGACCAGGAAGCGGGCGGCGCCGGCGCTCTCCTTGGTGAACGGGAGGCTGCTCTGGGTGATCTCCCAGTCGCCCTGCATGGGTTCCAGCACGGCGACCGTGACCGGCTCCGCCTTGGCGTTGCGCAGATCGATCTGGAAGGCGGTCTCGAACGCGAAGCGGTACTGGCCCTGGGCGCCCAGGCTCTTGAAGTCGGTCTGCTTGCGCCGGGCGGTGACGTCGAAGGCGTCGCCCAGCTTGAGCCGGACCTTCTCGTTCTTCGGGGTGTGGTCGATGGCGTCCTCGCCCACGAACTGGGGCCGGCCGGCGCTGTCGCGCTGGTAGACCCGCACCACGCCCTTGGGCAGGGGCATGCCCAGGCTGGACTCGGGTTGGTTGTCGAACTCGACGAACACCCCCACCTTGAGCTTGTCGCCCAGGTCCGGGGACCGCTCCCGGTAGTACCAGGGATCGCCCCTTAGCACGAATTCCTTGCGCACCGGCACGTTGCGCGCGGTCAGCAGGGCGACCTGCTTGGTCTGGTTCTGCTTGAGGGTGGTGGGCCGGTCGAGGGTGTAGAGGTGGTACTCGAACAGGCCCTCTTCCTTCATCTGGCTGCCTTCGCCCCGGCTTTTGGCCATGGCCGGCGCGGCCAGCATGCGCTGGGGCGTCTCGGCCCGGTGCACGTCCCCGGCCACCAGCTGGAGGGTGGCGCCCGGATAGGCGGCGCCGCTCTGGTTGGTGAGGGTGACCCAGCCGGCCAGGTCGAGGGTCTGCTCGCCCGGGGCCAGGTTGGCGACGTAATCCGCCTGCCAGCTCAGCCCGCCGGTGAGGTAGGTGAGTTCCAGCTTCTGGGCCCGGTCGGCGGGCGAATGCAGGTTGATCACCAGGGTGGGGTGGGCCCTCAGGTTGCCGGGCACTTCGGGATAGACGATGCGGCCCGGGGCGGCGGTCTCGATCCGGTCCGGGAACTTGAGCACCACGCCGCCGTTGGTGGCGAGCACCTCGGCCTCCTCGCGCAGTTCCCGGGCGCCCGGGCCGTCGGGGTTGGCCTGCGAGGTCACCACGGTCACCTTGCGGCCGACGAACTTTTCCAGCAGCTTCTGCGGGCTGAGCAGGTCGAAGTCGAAGTTCTGCTCGTTGATCCAGAAGTCCTTGGGCTCGGTGAGGTTGCGCAGGAGCGCCGTTTCCGGGCGGATCAAGGCGGCGACTTCCTGGAAGGCCAGCTCCAGCTCGCCCTTGGGCAGCCGCACCTGCCGCTGGTCCCGCACCAGGGCCAGGTTGCCGTTGTAGATGGTCACCGCCAGGGCCTGCTGGTCGCGCTGGGTGGTGACGGTTTCCTGGGCCGCGAGCAGGCCGGGCAGGGCGGCGAGGATCAGCAGACGCATGGCTGGCTCCTGGGAAAAAAAGGGCATGGCTCAGCATGCGCCCAAGCCCGGCCGTTTTCCACCTGGATTCGGGCTGGAGCTGGTCGGCGGGCTCGCGGCGACGGTCCCGTTCAAGCGCCGCCTGATGCTCGCCCTGGTCAGCGCAAGGTGATCAGCGTGGCGCCCGCTCCGCCCTGGTTCTGCGGCGCGTCTTCCACCCGGGCGATGCCGGGGTGGCCCTTCAGCGCGGCCCGCACCGCCGCCTTGAGCCGGCCGGTGCCGTGGCCGTGCACCACCCGGATGAACTTCTGGCCGGCGGAGATGGAGCTTTCCACGAAGCGGTGGATCTCGGTGTCCACGTCGTCCGAGGCGCGGCCGATGAGGTTGATTTCCGACTGGGTGGGCTCGGCGTCGGCGCGCAGGCGCACCTGGCCCCTGGGCGCGGCGCCAATGTCGCCGCGGAACACCGGCTCCAGCTCCCCGGCGCGCGCCTCCAGGCGGCGCCCCTGGACGGTCTGCAGGGTGACCCGGTCGCCCTTCATGACCAGGATCCGGCCTTCGACGCCCAGCCCCCGGTGCCGGGCGAAGCCGCCCTCCTTGAGCATGGGCAGGTCCGAGGCGGGCCGGGCCCTGGGGCTGTCCGCGCCCAGTTCGGCCCGGGCGATCTGTTCCATGGTGCGGATCCGCTCCCGGGCCTCGGTGCCGATGCGGTCGGGGTTGCCGGGGTCCTCCGCCTTCTGCTTCTCTTTGAGTTCCCGCACCAGGCGCCGGCTTTCATGGTCCAGGAAGTCCAGCACGCGCTGGACCTTCTCCTTGGAGTCGCGCTGGAACTTGTCCTGCTGGGCGCGCAGGGCCTCCTCGCGCCGGGCCAGGATCAGCCGGTCCTTCTCCAGCAGGGCGGAGCGCTGCTCCAGGGCCGCGGCTTCCTCCATGACCCGCAGCCGGTCCGCCTCCAGCTGGCGCAGGAACTCGCGCCAGTCCTGTTCGCGCTGGCCCAGCACCTTCTCCGCGTGCTCCAGGATGAACGCCGGCAGGCCCAGCTTGGCGGCGATGGTGAGCGCCCGGCTTTGCCCGGGCATGCCCACCAGGAGCCGGTAGGTGGGGGCCAGCCGGTCCTCGTCGAACTGCACCGAGGCGTTCTGGAACCTGGGGTGGCGCAGGGCCCACTGGCTGATCTCGCCCAGGTGGGTGGAGCAGAGCACCCAGCACTGTCGGCGGCTCAGCGCCTGCAGCAGGGCGATGCCCAGGGCCGCCCCTTCCTTGGGGTCGGTGCCGGTGCCCAGCTCGTCCAGCAGCACCAGGCCGCCGCGCCTGGCCTGGGCGATGATCTGCTTGAGGTGCAGGATGTGGCTGGAGAAGGTGGAAAGGCTGCCGACCAGGGTCTGGTGGTCGCCGATGTCGGCGTGCAGGGTGGCCAGTTCCGGCACTTCGGTGCCGGGCCGGGCCGGGATGGCGCATCCGGCCCGGGCCAGGGCCGTGAGCAGGCCGACGGTCTTGAGCACCACGGTCTTGCCGCCGGTGTTGGAGCCGGAGATGACCACCCCGGGGCGCTCCCGGTCCAGTTCCAGGGTCAGCGGCACGGCGTCGTGGTCGAGCGGCTCCAGGTCCAGGGCGGCCCGGACCCCGGGCAGCAGCAGGGGGTGGCGGGCATCCAGCAGGTGCAGGCGGTCCTGGCCCAGGTCGGGCAGGGTGCCGTCGCAGAGCGCGGCCCAGCGCAACAGGGCCAGCGCCTCGTCGGCGTCGGCCTGGAACCGGTGCCAGCGCTCGAAGTCGAACCGGCGGCTGCGCAGCCGCTCCAGCAGGTCGCGCAGGAAGGCATGCACCGCCTGGGTGTAGTCCTGGTCGGCCTCGACGTAGTCGTTGTTGAGCTGGACCGCCTCGAACGGTTCCAGGAACACGGTGGCGCCGCTGCTGGAGCGGTCCAGCACCAGTCCGGGCACCATGCTCCGGCGTTCCACCCGGACCGCCAGGCACTGGCGGCCGTTGCGCTCGACGATGTTGTTTTCCTGGAAAGCTTCCGGAACGTCACGGAGGGTTTTCTGCAGGCGGCTCTGCACCGCCTGGAAGCAGCGCGAGCGGGCCCGGTACAGTTCGGCCAGGCCGGGCACCTTCATGGGGTCCAGCTGGCCGTCCTCGGTGAAGCTGCGGGCCAGCTGGTCGGCCAGGGGCATGGGGTCGGGCAGCAGGGCCGCGGTCACCTGGAGCAGGTCGATGCCCAGTTCGGTGCCTTCCTGGGCCGGCTGGCCTTCGGGCCAGACCAGGGCGGCGGCGGAGCGAAGCAGCTGCGCGCAGGCCCGCAGTCCCTCGCGCAGCTGGCGCCAGTGCTCCGGCAGGGGCCAGCCGATGGGGTTGAGGACTTCGTCCAGGGCCTCGTCGAACGGCAGCACCGGCAGGGCGGCCGGATCGGCGGCCCACAGCGGGCCCAGTTCCATCTGCCGCAGCCGGCGCAGCCCGCGCAGGCCGTCCCAGGGCGACATCCGGGACAAGGCCTGCCGGCCCAGGCGCGTGCGCGCCCCCCGGGCCACCAGGCCGGTGAGGGTGGGAAACTCGATGGCTTCCAGTTCGTTGCTCGGGATCTCGATCGGTTTCATGGCACGTAAAAAAGGCCCGCGAGGCGGGCCTTTTCATCGTAGCTCGGATCAGCTGGGCATCAGCCCATCAATCTCCGCTCCTGGGCGAGGCGTTTGAGGGTCTTCTTTCGTGCGGCAAGCATCTTGCGCTTGCGCTTCGCGCTGGGCTTCTCGTAGTGCTGACGCTTTTTCAGCTCGCTGAGAATGCCGGACTTTTCGCATTTCCGCTTGAAGCGGCGGAGAGCATTTTCGAAAGTCTCGTCTTCCTTGATTTTGACCAGTGGCATGTGGGGGACACCTCCTTTCGCCTTGGAATCGCCCGGATTTTCCCGTTGCCGGAATCAGGGCCGACGCTCAGGTTATCCTGCCTTTGCAGTTATTACCAGCATTGATCTTCAGCTGGCGATACAATCAGCCATACCCTGAGGAATCATGAAAAGCTTAGCCCTGCTCATTCTGGAAGGTGAAGGCTTCCGATCCCCTGGCCTCATCCGGGAACTGGAGCGTCAAGGCTGGACCCCGACCTGGGCTGACAACCCAGATCCGGCGCGGCTGGTGGAGGGCGCCATGCCTGACCTCGGGCTGTTCGATCCCGTCCGGGTGACCCGGCAGGGGGTCCTGGCGCTGCAGGCGCTGCGGGCGCGCCATCCGCAACTGCCGCTGGTCGCCCTGGGCGTGTCCGGGGAGGAACCGGCCTGGTTCAAGCCGGAGTCGCTGGAGCCGCTTTCCCGCATGGAGCGTGGCCTGGCCCCGGAAGCCCTGGCGGGGGCCCTGGCCGGACTGGTTCCGGCGACCGGTCAGGATTCGCGCAAATTCACGGCCGAGGATCTCTTCGGGGACATCCTCAGCGATCTGGCCGGACCGCCGGAGACTGAGGAGGCGCCCTCGCCGGCACCGGAGCGCCCGGTCGTCGTTCCCGCGCCGATTCCCGTGGCCGCCCAAATTCCCGTGGCCGCGCCGATGCCCATGGCTGCTCCGGCCCAGGCCGCCCAGCCGGAGGAGGAAGCCGTCCTGGAGCAGTTCGGCAACTACAACCTGCTGGAGAAGGTGGCGGTGGGCGGCATGGCCGAATTGTTCAAGGCGCGCCAGCGCGGCGTCCACAACTTCGAAAAGACCGTGGCCATCAAGCGGATCCTGCCGCACCTGTCGGACAACGACGAGTTTGTCCGGATGTTCATCGACGAGGCCAAGCTGGCGGCCCAGCTCAGCCACCCCAACATCGTGCAGATCTATGACCTGGGAAAGGCCGGCGGGTTCTACTACATTGCCATGGAATTCGTCGACGGCCGGGATCTCCGCAGCCTGCTGCGCAAAGTGCGGGAATACAAGCTCCCCATGCCGGAAGCCCTGGCCGCCACGGTGATCATGAAGATCGCCAGCGCCCTGGATTACGCCCACCGGAAGCGGGCCATCGACGACAAGGAACTCAAGCTCGTCCACCGGGACATCAGCCCCCAGAACATCCTGATCTCCTACGAGGGCGCGGTGAAACTGGTGGATTTCGGCATCGCCAAGGCGGCCACCAAGAACGCCCAGACCCAGTCCGGCGCCCTGAAGGGCAAGCTGCTCTACATGAGTCCGGAACAGGCGCTCGGTGAGCCGTTGGACGGCCGGTCGGACATCTATTCCCTGGGACTGGTCCTGACGGAACTGCTCACCGGTGAGCGCTGCTTCCAGGCGGACTCCGAGCTGGGGGTGCTGGAAAAGGTAAGGCTGGGCAAGGTGGTGGCCATCCGCACGATCAACCCGGGCATCTCCGTGGAGATGGGGGCGATCCTCGCCAAGATCCTGCAGAAGGACCTGGATCAGCGCTACGCTTCGGCGCGGTTGCTGGAACGGGACCTGAAGGCCCTGCTGGCCAAGCAGGGTTATGAGCCGAGCGAGCACGATCTGGCGGAGTACGTGAATACGCTCTTGAAGGGGACCCGGGAGGAAACGGAGACGCTGCTTTCGACCCGCTTCCCGGCCCAGGCCGTACCCGCTCCCGCCCCCGTCCGGGAACCCGCGGCGCCGGTGGCGGCCGGTGTGCTGGAGGATCCGCCCACGCTTTCGGGCCTGGAGTCCGATCCTTCGGTTCCAGCCGTTCCGCCCGCGCCGGCTCCGGCTCCGGCCAGGAAGCCGTCAGCCCCTCCGGTCAGGCCCAGGCCTAGCGTGCGCCCTTGGCTGCTGGCCGCGTTCGGCGTGGTGGCGATCCTGGCGGTCTGGCTGCTCAGGGAAATCTTTCTGAAATAAAAGGGTATTTTCTTTTTTATCCCCTTCATCACCTTCATCCCCGGCTAAAAAATAGTTTGGTGCTTCGGCGCGCGTTGTTTGGGCGATTCAACAACACCATAGGCTTTTTTCAGACGGGGATGAAGGGGATCAACGGGGATGAAAAAAGGATAAAAGAAGGCCTGCTGTCCATCTGTATCTTCGGCCTTCATGATGGCCGGGTTCTGATTAAAATCTGAAGATAATGCTCCCCTTCACGGACCAGTCATGGCCATCGGTAAAACCTGAACCGGACATGGTGGTTTTCCCTGAACGGGAGGTCATGGCCCCGCTGAGGCCGCCCATCCAATTATGCCCATCACTGGTGATTGAACCGCCAATGGTGCCGCCGTGGGGCCCGGTGTAGCCGGCACCGAGTTCCCCCTGGAAGGGGGGCCCGGAAAAACGGCCGAACACCGAGCCGCCGGGTGGGGGTGGCTGAAGCCCTGAACCATTGGGGGGCAGGAACGATCCGGTCACGTACCCCAGGTCGAGGTCGCTCAACTCGACCAGGCCATGGGATTTAAGATTAGACATGCTGACTCCGACCAAAGAGGTGAGAGATGATCTCTTTGCACCATGCAAGGAGGACTTTCAAATTAAGGAGTGCTGGCATTTTGTCAAACCAAGCAATCAGGGATTGTTAATATGATGGTTTTTAAGATGCATATTTGACTGCCATGGAAATCGATTTTCTGAACGATGACGTATGGGGTGGCCAAGGGCTTGGTTAAAATATTCATAAGAGACGTTCCATTTATGCCATTAAGCATGCAAACCAGGGGCAAAAAATTAAATTTTTAGTTTCATATGGCGATCCGATTCGGGGTCCCTCGCAGCATTTGGGACAGAACTTGACTGATGGCGGTATCCTGGAAACCACCCATCAAGCCCGGTCCGCAACCCCCTCTTTCAAACTGGAGCGTCCATGGATCTCAATCAAGACCAGCAGGATTTCTATCGTCAGGCGCGGGACCGCTGCCGCAAGGAAGTGGAGCAGATGAACGGCACCATCATGGTCGAATGGCAGCGGCTCAACGATGAGATCAAGCGGGTGCAGGAGCTGATCCAGACGCTGGAGACGCGCAAGCAGACCGTGGCCCAGATCTACGCTTCCTCCAGCGAAATGCTCGGCCTGGAATCCGATCTGGACGTCTCGCCCGCCATCAAGGACGGCAGCGAGGACACCGCCGAGGAACTGGGCGTCGGGGAAATCGATCTGTAGATGAAGGGTTGGCTGCCTTCCCTCCTGATGGGCGCGGGGCGCTGCGCCCTGCGCCTGCGCTACCGGATCAGGACCAACGGGATCGAACCGGTGGCGGCCCGCGGCACCACCGGCATCCTGTTCCTGCCCAACCATCCCGCCCTGATCGATCCCGTGATCGTGATCAGCGAGCTGTATGGCCGCTTCGCGCCGTCCGCCCTGGCGGACAAGGACCGCATCGCCTCGCCCATCCTGGGCTGGATCACCCGCCAGTTCGGCGCCCTGCCCATGCCCGATCTTGGCCGGTACGGCGAGGCCGGGCGCAAGGATGTGGAGAAGGCCATCCAGGACTGCGCCCGGCTGCTGGCCGCGGGGGGCAACCTGGTGCTGTACCCGGGCGGGCATCTCATGTCCAGCCGGCTGGAGCACCTGGGCGGCAACAGCGCGGTGGAGACCATCCTGAAGCTGGCGCCGGACACCCGGGTGGTGCTGATCCGCACCCGCGGGTTGTGGGGCAGCCGGTTCAGCCGGGCCCAGGGGCATCCGGATTTCACGGCGACGCTGGTCCGGCACGCCTGGGATCTGCTGGCCAATTTCCTGTTCTTCTCGCCCAGGCGCAAGGTCACGGTGGAACTCGGGGAGCCCGGGGACCTGCCGCGCCAGGCCGGGCGGGAGGCCATGAACCGGCGCCTGGAGGCCTTCTACAACGAGGGCGCCGAGCCCGCCCTGCACGTGCCGCACACCATCTGGGAGGCCGGTGGGATCCGGACGCTTCCGGACCCGCCCCTGGTCAGGCTGGCGGGTGATCTGGCGGAAGTGCCTCCGGCCACCCGGGAGCAGGTGCTGGCCCAGCTGGAGCGCATGGTCGGCCGCGGCGGATTCCCGGACGAGGCCGAGCTGGCCCGGGATCTGGGCATGGACAGCCTCATGCGGCTGGAGCTGCAGTTCTGGATCGAGCAGGAATTCGCCCATCCGGTGAGCGACCCGGAATCGCTGCGCAGCGTGGGCGACGTCCTGCTGGCGGCCTGCGGGCAGTCCATCGACCCCGGCGGCGCGCCGCTGAAGCCGGTGCCGTCGGAATGGTTCGCCGAGTCCGGGCGGCAGATCAGCGTGCCCGAGGGCCGGACCCTCACCGCAGTGTTCCTGGCCCAGGCCGCGCGGCACCCCGACCGGGTGGCGCTGGCCGACCAGATGGGCGGCTGCCGGACCTACCGCGCCATCATCACTTCCATCTTCGCCCTGAAGCCGGTCATCCAGGGGATCGAAGGCCCCTATGTCGGCATCATGCTGCCCGCCTCCTCCGGCGCCGCCGTGCTGTTCCTGGCGGTGCTCTTCTCCGGCAAGATCCCGGTGATGGTGAACTGGAGCACCGGCATGAAGAACATGCTCCACGGCCTGGACCTGCTGGGGGTGCGCCGGGTGCTCACCGCGGAGAAGGTGATCAGCCGGATCCAGTCCCAGGGCATGGACCTGGCGCCTCTGGGGGAGCGCCTGCTGCCGCTGGAGCGGGTCGCCGCCGGACTGTCCAAGGCGGCCAAGCTCAAGGCCCTGGTCAAGAGCCGGCTGTCCTGGCGCGAGCTCCGGCAGCCGGTGCCCGCCACCGCGGTGGTGCTGTTCACCAGCGGCAGCGAGAACGTGCCCAAGGCGGTGCCGCTCAGCCACGAGAACATCCTCGCCAACATCCGCGACCTGGCGCAGGAATACGCCTTCCTGCCGGAAGAGCGGATCCTCGGGCTGCTGCCGCCGTTCCATGCGTTCGGGCTGACCTGCACCATGCTGCTGCCGCTCTGCGCGGGCATGAAGGCGGTCTACTACCCGGTGCCCACCGACGGCGGGGTGCTGGCCCGGCACATCGAAAGCTACGGCGTGACCGTGGTGGTGGGCACGCCCACCTTCCTGGGCGGCATCGTTCGTGCGGCCCGGGACCCGGAACTGAAATCCCTTCGCTACGTCATCACCGGCGCCGAGAAGTGCCCGGACACCCTGTTCGCGACGATCGCCGTGCGCTGGCCGGCCATGCGCATCCTGGAAGGCTACGGCATCACCGAATGCTCGCCGGTGGTTTCCGGCAACCGGGAGGACCGGGCCGTGCGCGGCACGGTGGGCATTCCGCTGGCGTCCCTGGCCTACGCCGTGGTCGACCTGGAGGAGCGGGAGCGGGTGGCGGCCGGGGCGATCGGCATGCTGCTGGTGCGCGGCCCCAGCGTGTTCGGCGGCTACCTGCATTCCGAAAGCCCGCAGCCGTTCGTGACCTTCGAAGGCGCTGCCTGGTACCGCACCGGCGACCTGGTGCGCGAGGACGCGGCCGGCAACCTGGTGTTCGCCGGGCGCTTGAAGCGGTTCGTGAAGATGGGCGGCGAGATGGTCAGCCTGCCGGCGGTGGAGGAGGCCCTGCTGGCGCGCTTCGGCCGGCCCGGCGACGAGGAGGTTCCGCTGGCGCTGGAGGCCCTGGAACTGGACGGCAGGGCGGACCTGGTGCTGTTCACCACCCGGCCCATCACCCGGGAAGAGGCCAACGCCGCCATCCGGGAAGCCGGCCTCAGCCCGATCCACAACGTGCGCCTGGTGCGCTCCATCGCCCAGATCCCCCTGC
>Ga0316230_1000393_pt1 | contig 62241 bp, 58 predicted proteins | sample TBH18025metaG_FD_206004 | JGI IMG/M metagenome (GOLD analysis project Ga0316230, IMG submission 206004) | Freshwater microbial communities from Trout Bog Lake, Wisconsin, USA - TBH18025 | ecosystem: Environmental > Aquatic > Freshwater > Lake > Hypolimnion/Profundal zone | place: USA: Wisconsin... | reverse complement strand
TTTGTTCAGGTATTTAGATTGGTTTTATTGGTTTCTGGGAGATAGAGTAGTGCCACTATTGCACCAGTGGCTAGAAAAATAGTGGGATACCAAAGACCTGCAACATCATTAACCCACTTTTGATTTAACCAGGTGACAATTAAAGGAAGAAGTCCACCAATCCAGCCTGCGGCGAGGTTATGAGGAAGAGTGGCTGCACTATTTCTACTTTTCGCTGGGAATAGTTCTGCTAGTAATGCGGTCTGCGGTCCCACTACCAATGCCAAGATTGCAGATAAGCCAATTAGAATCCCGCTAATTTGTATGAGTTGATTGTCCTCCTTTGAGTCTAAGCTGTATTGCACTCCAAGGTTTTGTAGCAGGTTGAATGCTGGCAAAATTAAAATAGCTCCCAGCACAAGACCAGTAACAACAACCGGCTTTCTGCCTATCCTGTCTGATAACCATCCAGCCAAAATGGTGAGCGGTAATAACGCAAGGGTTGCATACAGACTAAGTTGATCCACAACTTCGGGGGGTAGCTTTACGGATGCTTTTAAAAAGATGCTGGCATACACTTGAACACAAAAGAAAAGGATGGCTCCTCCAGCTGAGATGCAAAAAAACAATAAAAACATTTTTTTTCGTGTTTCTGTATCTTTCCAGTTATCGCGCAGGGGGCTTGTAGATTGATTTGATTGCTTTGAGAGCGTTAAAAAAACAGGCGTTTCCTCCAAGGCCATTCTTACCTTAAAAGCCATCATTAATAGAAACAGTGACACCCAAAACGGCACCCGCCAACCCCATGATGTAAATTCCTCAGGTGTTAGCCAGTGCTGCAGTAGAGTAATTTGAAGTGTGGAAACCAAAATACCTAGCGGCCCCATTAACTGCAAAAAGCTGGTTTTAAACCCCCGATTTTCTTCCCCTGCATGCTCAGTTAAATACACAGCACCTCCGCCAATTTCTCCACCAGCTGAGAGACCTTGTAAAAGCCTTAGGCTTACTAATAAAACAGGTGCCCATATGCCGATTTGCGCATAGGTAGGTAGCAAGCCAACACTTACTGTGGCAATACCCATCAACATAATGGTGATCATAAAAACAGGTTTACGTCCTATTCGATCGCCCACGCTGCCAAAGATAGCTGCCCCTATTGGTCTAACCACCATGCCAACACCAAATGTAGCCAGACTGGCTAATAATCCTGAATTAGGGTCATTAGAAGGAAAAAATAGAGGCCCAAATACCACCGCCAAGGTGGCAAAAGTCAGGAAGTCATACCACTCCAAAAATGTGCCAAAGCATGCAGCAATAGCAACTTTTCGATAGGATTTTTTAACTTTTATTTCTTCTAAGGTATTAATAATATTCAATTAAATTCTTCATTAAATAGTAATTGGTGCATGGCAATAAAATATCCTTGATTTGTCATATTGCTTCAGTTAGAGTTTAATGGTGCAGTGCAATATTTAAGGTATTTAAAGCTTTCTTCAATGCGCTTAATTCAACGTTGTACCATTTAATTGCTGGAGAAATAGATGAGTCAAGAACAAATAACAGCTAAATTGTCCCAAATTCATAGCAAAGGGTTTGAGTCCACTTTTTCTTTGAGCGAAGCCGCTTTGGAAAATGCGCAGAAATTAGCTCAATTGAACTACGCTACCGCTAAAGATCTATTGGTTAATGCCCAAGAAAGTATTCAGCAAATTTTGATCGCTAAAGACCCAAAACAATTTGCTGAACTTCTAGGTTTGGATGCATTACAAGCTGCTAGTAACCAAGTGGCTACGTACCAACGCAAAGTTACCAAAGTATTGCGTGATGGTAGTAAAGAATTTACAAACGTTGTAGATGCAAGCTTCGATCAATTGCAGGACGGCGTACAAGATTGGATGAATGCGGTAGCCGCCAATGCACCAGCTGGCTCAGATGTGTTTATCTCTTGCCTTAAAACTGTTTACAGTAGCGCATTGCAAGGTTTTGAACAGCTCCGTGCCGCAAGTAAAGATGCTTTAGTAAGCGCTACAGTAGGCACTACAGTAAGCACTCGTAAATCAGGGTAATTGCTTGAGAAAAAGTAAGTTAACTCTAATCTTCGCTAGATGACTCAAGCAGTGGAGCTGATAAATTCTTGCTAGGCTTAACGCCAAGTTCGCGTACTTTTTCAGCGGTGCGGATCAGGTTGCCTTTGCCGGATTTCAGTTTATTAAAAGCATCGTGATAACTACCTTGTGCTTGATCTAGGCGTTGACCTAATTTTTCGAGATCATCGACAAAACCGACAAATTTGTCATAGAGGGTGCCACATTGTTTGGCAATTTCTAGAGCATTGCGGTTTTGGTGATCTTGTCTCCATAAATGCGCAACTGTACGAAGTGTGGCCATCAGCGTGCTTGGGCAGACTAAGACAATATTCTTTGCCAAGGCCTCTTGATAGAGGTTTGGTGCTGTTTTGAGCGCCAATAAGAAGGCCGGTTCTATCGGTACAAACATCAATACGAAATCCACTGAGCCTATTCCGTAGAGTGAGCTGTAGTTCTTGCTGGAAAGCCCTTGGATGTGTTGACGTAGTGACTGAATATGGGCGGCCAGTTCACGCTCAGCAACTAGCGGATCAGTTGTTTCTGCATGTCTTGCATAGGCAGTGATGGAAACTTTACTATCCACTACAAGGCTTCTGCCTTCAGGAAGCTTAACGACCACGTCTGGTTGTAAACGTGAACCGTCAGTTAGTGTATGGCTATCCTGGACAAGATACTCTTCACCTTTGCGTAATCCAGAAGATTCTAGAATGGATTCAAGAACCAACTCACCCCAGTTGCCCTGGACTTTAGAGTCGCCCTTCAGTGCTTGAGTGAGCGAACGTGTCTCATCAGACATGCGTAAGTTCAGATTAGCAAGCCGCTCAATTTCACTCTTGAGAGCAAAACGTTCACGTGCCTCATTTCCATAAGAAGTGCTGACTTGTTCTTTAAATTCAGAAAGCTTGGTTTGTAGTGGTTTTAGCAAGGCATCTAGGCTAGCGGCATTTTGCTCGGTAAAACGCTTAGATTTATCTTCCAGAATCTCATTGGCTAAATTCTTAAACTGGCTAGTGAGTGCTTCCTTGGCTTCGTTGAGGGATTCAATTCGGCCTAGACCTTGTTTGCGCTCCGAATCTAGCTTTGCTTCAAGTCGAATGGCATCTTGTAGTGCTTGATCACGTTCGCTACGCAGGCTCATGGCCAGCATTGATTGTGTCTGAACCTCTGATTCAATCCGAGAAATCGTAGAGCGTAAGTTGAACACATAAACCAAAAGGCCTACGCATATTCCAAATGGTAGGCCAAACAGTAGCAAAGAGCTCAGATCAAATGTCACTAAATAGAGCCTTATTAAATTAAGACTTAACTAGCTTTTGCAATTCGCCGCTTTGGAACATTTCGGTCATGATGTCAGAGCCACCAATGAATTCACCATTGATATAAAGCTGGGGAATAGTTGGCCAATTTGCAAACTCCTTAATTCCTTGACGGATTTCTGGCTCTTCTAATACATTCACTGTATGGAGCTTATCTACGCCACTGGATTTCAAAATATTGATAGCGTTGCCTGAAAATCCGCATTGTGGGAATTGGGCAGTGCCTTTCATAAACAGTACTACTGGGTGACTTGTAACGATTTCTTTGATTTTTGCTTGGGTATCCATCATTTCTTTCCTAGGGTGCTAAGTGATTGATTGCGTTTTAAGTACTTTACGGTAGATCGATTTTAAGACTTTATGTAAAAAAAGGTTATTGGGGGTTTGATTTTCTGCCAGAAGTCACTCGGCTATGACCAGCAAGATCTAAGTGCACCTCAATATTTTGCAAGCCCGCGATTTTCATGAGCTGCACGACTGCACTGGATTGATCAAATCCATGTTCAACAGCAATTAAGCTACCCGGTTTGAGATATTGATTTGCCTTGGAGATGATGATTTCTAGGCAGGTAAGGCCGGTAGATTGATCCGTTAAGGCTGAATTGGGTTCAAAGCGCAAATCCCCTTGGCTTAGATGGGGATCTTGCGCAGCAATGTAAGGGGGATTGCTCAAAATGACATCAAATTCTTTTATATCACTGCCATTGAGGGCTTCATACCAACTTCCCTGGCTAAATTGCACTCGGTTTTCTAAATTGAGTGCTACCGCATTAAGATTAGCAATAACAAGCGCATCGCTTGATAGGTCAGTGGCTTTGACTAAAGCTTGATGGGCTAAGTTTGCTACAGCCAATGCTATGGCTCCAGAGCCTGTCCCTAAATCGAGCACTCGCACTTGGTCTTGGTCATTTTTTTGTTGAATTTCCGTAAGGGCGATGTCTACTAAAAGTTCTGTTTCTGGGCGCGGTATTAAAACGCCAGGGGCAACGTGAAGTTCAATACCGTGAAAGCCTTTTTTACCTAAAAGATAAGCGATAGGTTCGCCGTCAATTCTTCTTGTTTCCAAAGACGCCCATTCCTCTAGCGCAGAGGGGTTTAGTGTCATGTCATCCCGAGAAAGAAGGGCCGAGCGGGGCAGTTGGTAATGCTTTTCTAGTACATGGGCTAGCAGTATCTTTGCTTCATTTGATGGAAGCAAGCTTTGGCTCAATAAAGAGCGCAAAGAAGATTCAGAACTCATCGATGGGACTTAGTTATCGCCCAAAGCGGCGAGTAATTCAGCTTGATGTTCAGAGGCAAGCGCATTGCAAAGATCATCAATGTCACCGTCCATCATCGCATCGATTTTGTATAAGGTGAGGTTAATACGGTGATCTGTAATTCGTCCCTGGGGAAAGTTATAGGTCCGAATACGATCACTGCGATCCCCAGATCCAACCAGCGATTTGCGAGTTTGCGCCTCTTTTTGATGTTTTTCACGTTCGCGAGCATCCATAATGCGCGAGACCAGTACTTTCATGGCCTGCTCTTTATTGCGGTGCTGACTGCGATCATCCTGACATTCCACTACGGTACCGGTAGGCAGGTGAGTAATACGCACCGCTGAGTCCGTCTTATTAATGTGCTGTCCACCTGCGCCTGAGGCGCGGAAGGTATCAATACGTAATTCAGCGGGATTAATTTTGACCGCCTCTAGTTCATCTGCTTCAGGCATCACAGCCACAGTACAGGCAGAGGTGTGAATACGCCCCTGTGTTTCTGTTTGCGGAACTCGTTGAACACGATGACCACCAGATTCAAATTTAAGGCGTGAGTAGACTGATTGACCAACTAGGCGTAGTACTACCTCTTTGTAGCCACCCAAATCGGACTCTGCAGAACTGACTACTTCTACTTTCCAGCCTTGGCGTTCTGCAAAACGGGAGTACATGCGCAATAAATCGCCTGCAAAAAGGGCGCTTTCATCCCCACCTGTTCCTGCCCGTATCTCCAGGAAGACATTGCGATCATCGTTTTCATCTTTAGGGAGTAAGAGTTTTTGCAATACCCCTTCAAGATCTTCCATGGTGGCAATTGCTTGCTTTTGCTCTTCATCGGCAAAGTCCTTCATTTCTGGATCTTTGCGCATTTCTTCGGCTGCCTGTGCATCAGCCTCTGCTTGTTTATATAAGCCAAACTGCTCAACTACCATTGCGATGTCTGAATGCTCTCGCGTGAGCTTTCGGTAGACATCCATATCCTTGGTTGCTTCTTCAGTGGTTAATAGGGAATTGAGTTCGGCTAAGCGTGTGTCAAGGTGATCTAGCTTAGCCCGCATGCTGGGCTTCATCTAATGGTCTTCTGGCTTGGAATGCGAGGCGAATAGTTTAGGCAACAATTTAATCAGGGCGTCACGCTCAGCACCGTTGGAATGTTGTAAGGCATGTAATGAGCCATGGAGAAACTTATTGGTAAGGCCTTGAGCCATGGCGTTTAAAACTTCTTGTGGATCTTCGCCACGCATCAGACGCTTCATCGCACGGTCTAATTCCAGCTGCCGGAGGTGTTCACCTTGCTGTTGAATATCCTGAATGAGAGGCACTGTTTTACGACCCTGCATCCAATGCATAAAATTGCCCACGCGATCCTCAATGATGACCTCTGCTTGACCTACTGCGGCTTGACGCAGTGATGCTCCGGTTTGAATCATGGTGCCAAGATCATCTACGGTATAGAGATAAACATCGTCTAAGCGTGCAATTTCTGGTTCAAAATCGCGAGGAACTGCTAAATCTATCATCACCATCGGCTTATGGCGGCGTTGTTTGAGCGCGCTTTCTACCATGCCTAAGCCAATAATAGGCAACGATGATGCAGTGCTCGAAATGATGATATCGAACTCATGTAGGAGATTGGGTAGCTCTGAGAGTTTGAGTGACTGTGCTTGAACGCCTTGGGCGGAAATAGAATCTGCTAACTCTTGGCCACGCTCAACAGAGCGGTTTGCAATAGCTGTACTTTTGGGTTTATGCGCAACAAAGTGAGTAGCGCATAAGGTGATCATTTCGCCGGCGCCAATAAAGAGGACGCGCTGATCAGAGATTTTTTCAAAGATTCGCTCAGCTAAGCGGACGGATGCCGCTGCCATGGAAATCGAGTGAGCCCCAATTTCTGTAGAGCCACGCACTTCTTTTGCGACTGAAAAGGTTTTCTGAAAGAGTTGATTGAGATAAGTGCCAAGAACCCCGGCCTCATTGGCAGTGCGAACCGCATCTTTCATCTGACCCAAAATTTGGGTTTCTCCAATCACCATGGAATCAAGACCGCATGCCACTCTAAAGGCATGACGCACCGCTTCTGATTGAGGCAGGGAATAAATATGGGGTTGAAGGCTGCTAGGGGCTAATTGTTGAGTTTTAGCCAGCCAATCAAAAGTTGCTTCGTGCAAGAGATTTTCAGCATCAGCATCATTGGCGGCGCAATACACTTCGGTGCGATTACAAGTTGACAAAATAGTAGCTTCTGGCAGCCCAGCCTGATTCGCGCCAACGAGATGTTGGCGTAAGTCGTGCAACGCTTCTTGAAGAAATTCAGGATCAAAGGCAACTTTTTCCCGAATGGCGACCGGCGCTGTGTGATGATTGATGCCGAGTGTCAACAACTTCATAATCGCAATTATAGATTTGATGTGCTCATGAATGGGGGTAGCAATGGGGTTTTTGGCTTTTTTGGTGATTGGCGGCTTATCCGGGGCTTGCGCGTGGTTTTTTTACCCGGGATATCGAGGTTCACGGGGTAGCCTACGAAAACCACTCAGTACTGCCATTGTTGGGGTGGTCGCGGCAATAGGTAGCTCTTATGCGGGGCAATATCTGGGATTTTTCCAATCTGGCCAGATGCTTGAGTGGTTAAGCTCCATCTTCGCTGCCTGTGCTGTTACTTGTGTTTATACCGCCTCAATCAAATAAGGCTGCTTGCCCAGAGCGGGGCTGTTTGCTTGAAACCCAAACAATAGGTTCTAAATAGTGCTGCTTTAGCCAATCATTGGTCTTGGTGAAGTGTCCGCAGCTTGCTTTTGCTCCAGGTTCCAAGAAAGGCTGACTGGTTTTATATACACCTAAGCCAGAAGGGTGGGATGACTTCAAAATCAATGGATCTTTGCCTGCCTCAATCAAAGGAAGTTTGGATTGGGCATGTCCACCCCAGAGCAGCCAAACTAAGTGAGGTTTTTGTTGGGCCAAATTCCCAATCAGTCTATTAATTAGCGAACTCCAGCCCAAATTGGCATGACTACCTGCTTGGCCAATTTTGACGCTTAACGCAGTATTGAGTAGAAGCACCCCTTGTTTAGCCCAATCGTGCAAATCTCCATGAGCTAAATTACCAAAACCTTCAAGTGCCAGAGCTTTACTGATATTACGCAGAGAGCTTGGGAATTCTCTAGAGTTGGTTGGAATAGTGGCGGGAATAGAAAATGCCAATCCTTGAGCAAGACCCGGTGAGTGATAAGGGTCTTGGCCTAATATCACTACACGTACTTTATGCAAAGGCGTAAGTTCTAGTGCTTTGAAAAAATTCTGAGGCTCAGGTCGAATACCGGCGGGATTACGCTCTAACTCTTGCTGGAGGAGCGTTTTTAATTGGATCCAATCGGCAGACTCAAAATAATCCCCCAATAGCTCACGCCAATCAATAGGAATATCGTCTTTGGAGAATAGGTGACTCAATGCTTTGGTGTCAGTTGATATTGGGTGGGTGTCTGGGAGGGTTTCAGGATGGCAATACGCTCATGCTCCAAATCGTCTCTGTAGAAACACAAGTTCAATGGCTGCCCCTCTGTGAGGCCTCCTAAAACTTTGTCCCATCTTGCCGAAGTAATACGTTCTCCATTAATGCTGGCAAGTAAATCTCCAGCAGCTAGCCCCGCTTCTTGGGCAGCGCCACCATTTAATACATGAGTGACTTTAAACCAGCCATTCGCCTCAGTATGACGCATGCCAAATTGGAGCTTAATCCGCTCAATCTTAGAATGACTTTTTTGCTCCACAGTAATAAATTGGGGATCAAACCAATTTTGAAGGGGAATATCTTCAACTCCAAAAATATAGAGGGACTTGAATGTATTCCAGGTTTTGCTGAAGCCATTTCCTAAAAGACTCAAGATAAGGTCGTCTAGACCGTTTTCTTCAATACCCTCTAAAGTGACCCCATGCTTTTGCCAAATGAGGCGCATTAAGTCATCAAGTGATTTGCCATTATTGGTAAATTGACGAATCTTAAGATCAAGCCCTAAGGCTAAAAGCGCTCCCTTGCCGTAATAACTCACTACGGCATTGGGGGTGTTTTCATCTGTCTGGTAATACTTTGTCCAGGCGTCAAAGGAGCTGTCTGCCAAACTTTGCTGATTTCTGCCTGGCCCTTTCAAAATGCTATTCCAATTGTCCGTTACCAACTGTAAGTAGGTTTTGAGATCAATGCGCTTGCTACGTAATAGTTGTAAGTCATCGTAATAGCTAGTGAAACCCTCGAACAGCCAAAGTAGGCGTGTGAAATTTCGGCGGTCCAATTGATAGGGTTGGAATGCTTTAGGTTGAATGCGCTTTACAAGCCATGCATGGAAATATTCGTGACTACAGAGTCCTAAAAACTCTCGGTAGCTAGCCTCGTCCAGCGGGATATCTTTTTGGGGAATTTGATCGCGGCGACAAAGTAAGGCGGTACTATCACGATGTTCTAGCCCACCATACCCAGCCATCACCGCATTTACCAAAAAGAGATAACTCTGAAACGGCGCTTGTTTTTTCTCGGGTTCAAAAAGATCAATGGTGGAGGTGCAAATAGCTTGTAGGTCAGAAGCAAGGCGCATAGCATCTACCTCGTGAATGCATCCTTGGATCGCCATTTTATGAGGCACACCATTGGATTCCCACTGAATCATTTGAAATTCACCCATGGCCACTGGATGATCCAATAGGTCATCGTAATTCTTAGCAAGGTAGTACCCAAATCCCCTCGCATCGGTTTTAGCATTTCTTAAGGTCGTCTCAACCTGCCAATAATCCGATGATGCGAATTCAGGTGCAACAAGAGCCAGGGCGCATGGCAAATACTCTTGGCCCTTGACCTCAATACACAAACTACTCGCGTTGAAAAATGCTCTTTCGCTATCTAGATATGCAGCTCGTACTGAAGAATCAAATGCATAGACTGTAGTGAGAACAATAACGGGTTCGGCCACTATCGGTAGTTGCCACTGATCGTTATCAATTCTTTCTAAATCCAATTTCTGATTTTGATTGCTTTCGGTATAGGCCGAAATAGATTCAATATTTTTGCTGAAATCCCGAATCAAATAGCTTCCCGGAATCCAAGCGGGCATTTTCAAAATCTGACCGGTTGGATGAGGGTTTTGAATGCGTAACTTGACTTGAAAACGATGACCATGAAGATCGGCTGGCCAAACGGTATATTGAATAGCCGGCAGATCGAGATTGTTGTGATCGTTCATATGGGTAATAGATGGCCTACTTAAGGGTGTTAAATTTCTTTTCAATGTCAGTTATTTGAACCGCTCCTGGGAAGCGACTGCCATCTGTAAAGAACAGTGTTGGTGTACCAGTGATGCCATAAGTCTTTGCGAGAGCGAGATTTTTATCAAGAGGGGTAGCGCAGTCGCCCTTTCCAGTTGGGGCAATGCCGTTGACCATCCAATCTATGTATGACTTATAGGGATCTGATGAGCACCAAATTTGCTTGGCTTTTTGAGTTGAATCGGGCGAGAGAATTGGAATGAGGTAGGTGTAGAGCGTGACATTGTCCAGTTGTTGTAAGGATTTTTCGAGGCGCTTACAGTAACCACAATTAGGGTCTGAAAATATAGCAAGTTGACGGCTGCCATTGCCGCGAACTGTTTTGATGGCGTTGGCTTGTGGCAAATCTGACCACTTAATGCGATTTAAGTCAGTTTGTCTTAGTTCGGTAATATTTTTACCGGTATCCAAGTCAATGATTTCACCCTGAATTAAATATTTGCTATTTTTATCGGTGTAAAAAATTTCATTGCCGACAATCACTTCATATATTCCCGATATAGGTCCTGGAGCAACACTTTTTACCTTGGCATTTGTACCCAATTTTTTCTGCAAATCAGCTCTAATTTGTTGTTCAGATTGTGCATGGGCAAATCCGGTAGACAGTAATGCGAAACAAATTACTGCAAGCGTGGATAAAAATTTATTCAAAATCAATTTCCCCTAAAGCGCGTTCAATTAAACGCTGTTTTATAAAGTGGCTTTTATTGACAAGCCCAAGACCAACATTGCGAAGTAGACGTTCGGTACCGCTTGTTCCAGAAAACAATTTTTTTAATTTATCGGTCACCCATAAAAGTGCGCTGGTATCGCCTTGACGTTGACGTTCATATCGACGCAATAAAACCAAATCATTGACCAAGCGAAATGATTCGCGTTTACCTAAGATTTTGAGCAAAGTTGCAACATCACGTAAGCCCAGGTTTAAGCCTTGCCCAGCTAAGGGATGCATTACATGAGCGGCATCGCCAATGAGAGCAACTTTGGGCGAGTGCTCTGGACCAATGAAACGGCTAGCGCGAATTTTCCGTAAGGGAAAGGCAGCTGGGATTGAGTTCAGTGTGAGCGCACCTAATTGCTGAATAATAGCGCCGTTTGCGATCGAGGAAAATTTCCTTTCCCAGGCTGCTTGATCAAGTTTGAGAAGGTGTTCTGTATTTTCAGGAGATGTAGACCAAACCATAGAAACTTGCTTATTAGGTAGCGGTAACATCGCCACAATATCTCCGCCTGGTAAAAACCATTGATAAGCAGTTTCTAGGTGGGGGTGTGTGCAGGCCCAGTTCGCTACAACGGCATTTTGAGAGTAACTCTCTTCGCTTGCGGAAATACCAATCGCTGAGCGAATAGGGGAGTTAGCGCCATCTGCGGCAACTACTAAAAGTGCACGTACAGGATCGTTATGCTTCAGATGAAGGATTGCCCCATCACTATCAATTTCAATGGTTTCAAGCGTATCAGTAATGCGCTCCAATTTATTCTGAAATCGACTAGCTTGATCAAGGGTGTGCTCAATCACGTTAGATTCACCAATCCAGGCCAGTTGTGGTGTACCAGCTTCAAAAGCGGAAAGATGCAGTTGATCTGATTTTTCGCCCCGATCTCCATAAATTCGCATATCGCGCACTGCTTGCATGCGGCTGTAATCTAAGGCGTCCCAAATTTGCAATTTGGAGAGTAATTTTTGAGTGCCGGGCGAAAAAGCGTAAATTCTTTGTCCCCATTGAGTGCCTTGAGGGCTTGGGGTTGCTTGGCTTAAGTCAGGAGCAATCTGGACCGTTTGATAGCCTAATTGTGCCAATCCTAGGGCACAAGCCTTACCAGCTATACCTCCCCCAACGACTGCCACCTCAACGGTGCGAATTTTTGGAGAATTTGAGGAAGAAAGACCAGGGTTATTTAGGTGTGTATCAGACATAACTCGATGATATCGAAAGCGACCCCTTTACAATAACGTTATGTCTTTGAAATGTGGCATCGTCGGCCTGCCTAACGTCGGCAAATCTACCCTCTTTAACGCGCTTACTAAAGCTGGAATCGCGGCGGAAAACTATCCTTTCTGCACGATTGAGCCTAATGTGGGTGTGGTTGAGGTTCCTGACCCTCGTCTAGCCGCTTTGGCTGAGATTGTGAAGCCTGAGCGCGTCTTGCCTGCAGCTGTCGAATTTGTCGATATTGCAGGTTTGGTAGCTGGCGCTTCGAAAGGTGAAGGTTTGGGGAACCAATTCTTGGCCAATATTCGAGAAACTGACGCTATTACCCATGTAGTACGTTGTTTTGAAGATACCAATGTGATTCACGTTGCAGGCAAGATTGATCCCATCGCTGATATCGGCGTGATCGATACAGAATTAGCCCTGTCAGATCTGGCTACTGTCGAAAAGACCTTAAATCGCTCTAGCAAGGCAGCGAAGTCAGGAAACGATAAAGATGCTGCTGCTTTAGTGGCAGTTTTGACTAAGGTTCAAGCTCACCTCGATTTGGCTCAGCCGGTTCGAAGCATGAAATTAAGTGAGGATGAGCAATTACTGCTTAAGCCGCTGTGTTTAATTACTGCTAAGCCAGCGATGTATGTGGCCAATGTCAAAGAAGATGGTTTCACGAATAATCCCCATTTAGAAGCAGTCAAGCAGCATGCTGCTATCGAAGGTGCTCCCGTGGTTGCTGTCTGTGCCGCCATCGAGGCAGAGATTGCCGATTTGGATGAAGCGGACAAGATTGAGTTCTTGGCTGACCTAGGGATGGAAGAGCCAGGCTTGGATCGGGTGATTCGTGCTGGTTATAACTTGCTAGGTTTGCAGACTTACTTTACGGCTGGAGTAAAAGAGGTGCGTGCCTGGACAATTCATCAGGGCGATACAGCACCACAAGCTGCTGGGGTAATTCACACAGATTTTGAACGTGGTTTTATCCGGGCCCAAACAATAGCCTTTGAGGATTTCATTCAATACAAGGGTGAATCGGGAGCTAAAGAAGCCGGAAAAATGCGTGCTGAGGGTAAAGAATATGTCGTTAAGGACGGCGATGTTCTCAATTTCCTCTTTAACGTATAAAAGCCTTTAAATAAATAAAAAATCCACCAAAGTTCGGTGGATTTTTTTTGGGGATCTCTCGATTGAGAGGCCTTGTTAATCCAAATTAGACGCTGACTTTAGCGGCTTTTTCTAGGCACTTAGACATTTCTTCATAGCGTTTGAGGGCCGCCTTAGATGGGAGTACTTCTTTCTTACGACCATCTTCATTCGCAGCCATTTTGATAAAACCCATTGCATTGAGGTTTTTAAGTCGACCATGAAGAGTTGCCTGGGAGCCAAGCTCCGCCAAGGAAATCAAGTCGCCTACCAAGATGGATTGGTTAGCTTGAGAACATAAAACAATCTTATTCAATAAGCTTTCTTCAATAAAGTCGAGTTTTTTCCCAGGATTGATACGATCTAGAGAGTCGATTAAATTCAAAAATCGTAAATAAGGGCTGGATTTAGTGATGGACATAGTATTTTTATTGCTGGATCTAGGGGGTTACGCTTAGGAGAATTGTATTCCCCTACAAGCTGCTTAGCAATTCTCTCGTTTTTCAATAACAACCACACTCGGAGTAGTGACTAAGGTTGGACTTAAAAAAAGAGTTCACTTAGTGATTGTCCGGGGTCCCGTGCACGCATAAAAGCTTCGCCTACTAAAAACGCATTGATTTGATGGTCGCGCATTAACTGAACATCAGCACGAGTCATGATTCCAGATTCAGTCACCAGCGTTTTATTTGGGGGCACCATGGGTAATAGTGAAAGAGTATTTTGTAGGCTCACCTCAAATGTCTTGAGATTACGATTGTTGATGCCAAGTAGGGAGGTATTGAGTTCAAGAGCTTGTTCTAGTTCTGGAGCATTGTGAACTTCCACCAATACATCTAGTCCTAGCTCATGGGCGCAGGCCTCCAAATCTTTCATTTGACTAAGTTCAAGGCAGGCCACTATTAATAAAATGGCATCTGCACCCATAGCTCTTGCCTCATAGACTTGATATGGGTCTATCGTAAAGTCTTTGCGCAATACTGGGATGGTGCAAGCTGAGCGGGCTTCTTGAAGATAGGCTGTGCATCCTTGAAAGTACTCCGTATCTGTCAAAACTGACAAACACGCCGCACCATTGTTTTCATAGGTAATGGCAATTTCTGAGGGCTGAAAATTTTCCCGCAAGATACCCTTGCTAGGGCTGGCCTTTTTTATCTCGGTAATCACCCCTGCTTTACCGGCAGCAATTTTTTGATTGATGGAGTGAATAAAGCCCCGAGGTTTTAATAAAGTGTTTTGATTATTTGCCTCTGCTAGTTCTCGTTGATTGGCTAAAGAAAACTTTTTAGAGTTGGCTATGACCTCTTGCTTTTTTGTTGCAACAATTTTTTCGAGAATATCGCTCATTGATTTTGAATTAATATATTTGGGTAGTGGCAACAAATTGATCTAGTTTTTGTCGGGCGGCGCCGGATTCAATAGCGGCTTTGGCCATCTGAACCCCGGTATTAATGTCTTTTGCGACATCAGCTACATAAAGGGTAGCTCCAGCATTGAAGCAAACAATGTCGCTTGCAGAGCCGGCTTTCTTATCTAGCACCTCTAAAACAATTTTCTTGGATTCTTCAGCATTTGCCACTTTAAAGCTATGGGTTGGAGCGGTGGCTAATCCAAAATCTTTTGGATGAATTTCATATTCACGCACAATGCCATCTTTGAGTTCACCAACCAATGTTGGTCCTTCTAGGGAAATCTCATCAAGGCCATCTCGCCCATAGACCACTAAAGCGTGTTCCATACCCAAGGCATGTAATACGCGCGCTTGAATACCGACTAGGTCTGCGTGAAAGACACCCATGAGCATACGCTTGGCATCTGCAGGGTTGGTTAAGGGGCCTAAAATATTAAAAATTGTACGTACACCTAATTCTTTACGAATTGGGACGACATTTTTCATGGCGGGGTGGTGGTTTGGGGCAAACATAAAGCCCGCGCCAACAGTTGTAATGCATTGGGCAACCTGCTCTGCGCTCAGGGTGAGTTTTACACCTAGCGCTTCTAGAAGATCGGCGCTTCCCGATTTGCTACTGACACTGCGATTGCCATGTTTGGCGATTTTGGCACCAGCAGCTGCCGCAACAAACATAGCAGCAGTTGAAATATTAAAAGTGTGCGCACCATCTCCACCAGTTCCCACGACATCCACCAAATGAGATCTATCTTCAATGTGAACTGGTGTGGCGAATTCGCGCATCACTTGTGCAGCAGCGGCAATCTCACCGACAGTTTCTTTTTTTGTTCGTAGCGCAATCAGCAATCCCGCAACTAATGTGGGAGGTATCTCGCCGCTCATGATGAGTCGCATCATGGCTGTCATCTCGTCATGAAAGAGTTCGCGATGTTCAATGCAGCGCTGTAAGGCTTCTTGGGGGGTGATTGGCATAGCCCTGACTTGCCTCTTTATTTTGCTTGTAAAAAATTCTTGAGCAAGGCATGTCCATGCTCCGAGAGAATGGACTCTGGATGAAATTGCACGCCCTCTACAGCCAGCTCGCGATGGCGAACGCCCATAATCTCTCCATCAGAGGACGTAGCAGTTACTTCTAATACTGCGGGCAGAGAGCTTTTTTCTATAGCCAAAGAGTGATAGCGGGTGACTTTAAAGGGGCTAGGGAGATCCTTAAAGACGCCAATGCCTGTGTGATAAATGTCATCGGTTTTGCCGTGCATGACTTTTTGGGCGCGAATGATGTTCCCACCAAATGCTTCTCCAATCGCCTGATGACCTAAGCAAACCCCTAGAATCGGAATTTGGCCCGCATAGCGCTTGATGGTTTCTACCGAGATACCTGCTTCTGCTGGACTGCATGGGCCTGGTGAGATACAAATCCGCGCAGGATTGATTGTGGCAATTTCTTCAACAGATATCTCATCGTTACGAAATACTTTCACTTCTTCCCCTAGTTCGGCAAAATACTGAACCAAGTTGTAAGTAAATGAATCGTAGTTATCAATCATGAGGAGCATCGAGTCCTCCTTGTACTAAATCGGCAGCCATTAATACAGCGCGAGCTTTTGCTTCGGTTTCTTTCCATTCGGCTGTTGGATCGGAATCGGCGACAACGCCTGCGCCTGCCTGGGAATGCAACATACCATTGCGAATCACACCAGTGCGAATAGCGATGGCCACATCCATATCCCCAGAAAAAGACAGGTAACCAACAGCGCCACCATAAACACCGCGTTTCACAATTTCCATCTCGTCAATAATTTCCATAGCCCGTATTTTTGGGGCGCCAGATAGTGTTCCAGCGGGGAAGGTAGCGCGCAAGACATCCATATTGCTCATGTTATCCAGAAGCTCGCCCTCAACGGAGCTAACAATGTGCTGTACATGAGAATATTTCTCGATCGACATCGAATCAGTGACTTTGACCGAACCCGTTTTGGCAATTCTGCCGACATCATTGCGGGCAAGGTCAATCAACATGACGTGCTCAGCTATTTCCTTAGGATCGGCAAGGAGTTCTTTTGCCAAGCGCTCATCTTCTTCAGGGCTGGCGCCACGTGGACGAGTTCCCGCCAACGGTCGGATTGTGACAATCTTTTCAGCCTCGCGCTTTTCTTGGCGTACTAATATTTCTGGAGAAGAGCCGACAACTTGCAAATCCCCGAAATCATAAAAATACATATAGGGCGATGGATTTAAAGATCTCAACGCTCTATAAAGGGCCAATGGTGAATCTGTAAATGGTTTGCTGATGCGCTGCCCAATGACAACCTGCATGCAATCGCCAGCCAAAATGTAATCTTTAGTTTTGCGAACAGCGTTTTCGAAATCTTCAGCCTTAAATTTGCGAATGGGCGCTGTTTTTGTGCTGGGGTGTGATGCAGGAATACTCATTGGCTTACTTAGGCAGGCCAATAGTTCATTTAATCTAATTTGGGCTTTTTCAAAGCTATTCTCTTGGCTTGGATCAGCATAAACAATCAAGTAGATGCGTCCAGCAACGTTATCAATTACAGCCAACTCCTCGGTCAACATCAGTTGGATATCTGGGACACCCAGTTCATCTGGGAGGCTATGTTGCGCTAAGCGAGATTCAATATAGCGAACGGTATCGTAACCAAAATAACCAGCTAAACCTCCGCAAAAACGGGGTAGACCTGCTTGTAATGCAACCTTGAAGCGCTTGAAGTAAGCATCTACAAAATCTAATGGATTATCGCGATTGGTTTCAACCACTTTTCCGTCGGTGATAACTTCAGTGAGTGGTGCTGCCGGTGTTCCAACGGTTCTCAAAAGCGTTTTTGCTGGTAAACCAATAAAGGAGAAACGCCCAAAACGCTCTCCACCTAAAACTGACTCCAGTAGGTAGGTATTGGTTTTGCCAAAAGCTTGCGTTAATTTGATGTAAAGAGATAGAGGCGTTTCTAAGTCTGCCAATACCTCTTTCACCAATGGAATGCGGTTAAAGCCTTGCTTTGCTAAGGTATTAAATTCATCGCGTTGCATTAGGTGTTTCCTAGCTTTCCTAATTCATCACGCATGGCTTGAATGACTTGCTTGTAATCATCTTTGCCAAAAATAGCGGAACCAGCAACAAAGGTGTCTGCACCAGCTTTAGCGACTTCACCAATATTGTCGACTTTGATGCCTCCATCGACTTCAAGACGAATATGTTTACCGGTTTCTGCTTTGTACTGATCTAAGCGTGCACGCACTTGAGCAATTTTATGCAAAGTACTTGGAATAAAGGATTGACCACCAAAGCCTGGGTTTACAGACATCAGTAAGACAAGATCGACCAATTCCAAAGTGTGATCGAGGTAGTGAAGCGGGGTAGCTGGATTAAGGACAATACCTGCCTGACAACCTTGGTCACGAATGAGATTGAGGGTACGATTGACGTGAGGACTGGCTTCAGGGTGAAAGCTAATCAAATTTGCACCCGCTTTAGCAAAATCCGGAATGATGCGATCCACTGGCTCAACCATAAGGTGAACATCAATCACCGCTGGTTTGTCATTTTTCAGTGCATAAGGACGAATAGCCTCACAAACCAAGGGGCCGATGGTGAGGTTGGGGACGTAATGGTTATCCATCACATCAAAGTGAATCCAGTCGGCGCCAGCCACCAAAACGTCTTTTACCTCCTTGCCTAGGCAGGCAAAGTCGGCAGACAAAATAGAGGGGGCAATAACAAACTGCGTATTTGAGGGCAAGTTTTGACTATCCATCCCTAGATTCTAGCTTGCAGTTGGCTCTTGGATGGAGCAGAATTCTTGCATGAACCCCCATGAAATCACTATTACGGTCCGAGCCCAGTATTTGCCAGAAGAATCTGAGCCTGATAACCGCCAATTTGCCTTCGCTTATACAGTGACCATTCGTAATACAGGTGCGGCTAGCGTTCAGCTGATTGCTCGGCACTGGTTTATTACTGATGGGGATAACAATGTCCAAGAAGTACGTGGATTGGGGGTGGTTGGCCAACAACCCCTATTACGCTCGGGCGAGCATTTTGAGTACACCAGTTGGGCTACTCTGCCCACTCCCGCAGGGACTATGCGCGGAGAATACTTTTGTGTGACTGAAGATGCTCAGTTCTTCCAGGCCCCAATTCCTGAGTTTGCTCTAGTGATGCCCAGAACTTTGCATTAAGCACTGGATTTAACCCTATTTTTTACCTTTTCCGGTCCAAAGGACGATAAACAGTAAAAGGGCTAGTGCGAGACCTGCCTCCATCACAAAAAGCAGCATTGGGTATTCATCAAGTAGATTGGCAATCATGATTTCTAACTTCAAAATGGTAGTAAGTTGTAAAGCTTCTCGGCGTACTGCTGTAGCAAGTGTATTCCTGCTGATTGTGGGCGGCTTAATAGTGGGGTGTTCTACTCCTCCCACCCGTAGCTCTACATATCGGTCTGGTAGCGGAGCGGCTGGTACATATAGCTCTTCCATTGCCAACTTTAGCGCAGTCTCGTGGCAAAACCTGCCGGGTTGGCAGGATGATGACTTAACCCAAGCATGGCCAGCATGGCTAAAGAGCTGTGAGGCTTTGCGTAAACGTAGTAGCGATCTAAATTGGAAGCCAGCCTGCGCACAGGCCAATGGGGTCTCTGCAGGAAATAATCAGGCTATTCGACGCTACTTTGAGGGTAATTTTCAAGTCTATGAGATTCGCAATAGCTCAGGTAGTGATACGGGTCTAATTACGGGCTATTACGAGCCAGTGATGAATGGTTCGTTAACCCGTTCGTCAACGTATACGGTTCCTTTATATGGTTACCCTAGCGCTTGGAGAGGTTCCAAGCCCAATCCCGCTCCAACTCGCGCACAATTGATGAGTTCAGGGGTGCTACAGGGTTCTGAGATTGCCTGGGTTCAAGACCCGGTGGCAGCCGCTTTTATGCAAGTACAAGGTTCCGGAAAAATTCGTCTTGATGATGGGCGGGTAATGCGGCTTGGTTTTGCTGGAACGAATGATCAACCATTTAAGTCTTTTGCTCAATGGCTTTTAGATCGCAAAGAAATCTCGCGTAGCGAAGCTACGATGCAGGGTATCTCAGCATGGGCAAGGCGCAATCCCGATCGTACAAATGAAATGCTCAATGCCAACCCACGTTTTGTCTTTTTTAAAGAGTTGCCGGGCAATGTCAGCGCAGAGCTTGGGCCAAATGGCGCTCTTGGGGTGCCACTGACGGCTGGCCGTAGTATTGCTGTTGATTTGCAAGCATTGCCTTTAGGCGCGCCAGTATTTCTTGCAACGACCAAGCCCTTGAGTAGCCAGCCCTTGCAAAAATTGGTGATGGCTCAAGACACGGGTAAAGCGATCGTTGGTGGTGTTAGGGCTGACTACTATTGGGGTTCTGATGAGGCGGCTGGGGAGATGGCTGGACGGATGAAGCAAAGCGGCAGAATGTGGCTTTTACTTCCCCGTTAATTTCGCTGACATTTCATTTTAAGCGGGGGTATTGCCCAAAAACCGTTGGGCTAGACTCACCCAGTAACTTACCCCTACTGGAATTAAGGCATCATTGAAATCATAAGAGGAGTTGTGTAAGTGACATGGACCCATTCCATGGCCTACTGAGCGATGATCGCCATCCCCATTCCCCAAAAAGACATAGCAACCTGGTTTTTCAAGCAACATGAAGGCAAAATCTTCAGCGCCCATCGTTGGATCAATTGAGGTGCTGACATTGTTTTTTCCCACCAGATCTTCCATCACTTCTGTGGCAAAACGGACTTCATTTGCATGATTGATGAGTGGTGGATAGTTACGCGAAAAAGTAATTTCTGCTTGGCAGTCAAATGCGCTTGCAACACTGTGCGCTATCTCTCTTAAGCGCAGTTCAATCAAATCGAGAACTTCAATCGTGAAAGTGCGTACTGTCCCACCAATGGAGGCGCTATCGGGAATGACATTGCTGGTCTCGCCAGCATGAAATTGCGTAACGGATAATACTGCCGCATCAACAGGACGCTTGTTGCGGGTAATGATGCTTTGTAAGGCGAGCACAACTTGTGCGCCTGCGATAACCGGATCTGCACTGTTGTGCGGTAGGGCTGCATGACCACCTTTACCTTGAATTGTGATTTCAAAGGTGTTGCTTGAGGCCATCATGGGACCGCTAATAACGCCAAAATGTCCCTCGGCAAGCCCGGGCCAATTGTGTAAGCCAAAGACCGCATCACAGGGGAATTCCTGAAAAAGTCCATCATTTATCATTTCTTGAGCACCAGCACCTCCTTCTTCGGCTGGCTGGAAAATGAAAATAACGGTACCTTTAAAGTCCCGATGATTTGATAAATATTGTGCGGCCCCTAACAACATCGCTGTGTGACCATCATGTCCACAAGCATGCATTTTTCCAGGGTAGCGTGAGCTGTGCGCAAAATTATTGTGTTCTTGAAGTGGCAGTGCATCCATATCAGCACGCAAGCCAATCATTTTTCCAGGTCCTAGATCTCCTTCAAGGCGACCTACAACACCCGTCTTACCCATTCCCCTAAAAACCGTAATGCCCCAGCTAGAGAGGGCTTGAGCAACTAAATCAGCTGTACGGTTTTCTTCAAAGCGCAATTCTGGATGAGCATGAATATTGCGCCGTATTTCTTGAATGGCTTCTGCGGAATCGACGATCTCGGGTAGTAAACGCATGCCTTCATCTTAGCCCAAACTGATATTAATGGTAGTAATTACTAGGGAAGGTTGATGTGCTGCGCAGCAAAAGTAAGTGCATCAACTGAATATGGGGCCTGATCGAGTTTTCGCAATTCTTTTGGCAAAGTGGGAATAAGCCCTAAGAATGGCGCGGAAACTCTGTTTTTGATAGTTTCTAAATTCTCTTGCAAGAATGGCATTTCGCTTGAAAGCGCATTCCCTATCCATCCGGCGATGGTGAGATTACGAGACCTGATGGATTCAAGGGTTAATAAGGCATGATTAATACAGCCTAGTCTCATGCCAACCACCAGAATGACCGGTAAATTTAAGGCTTGAGCAATATCGCCTAAGTCCTCATCGTCATTTAATGGAACCAAAAATCCTCCAGCGCCTTCAACGACGACTTGCTCATATTGAGATTGAATATTCTCAAACGCTTTCATGATCACGATACTTTTCAACTCAATCCCTTGATCTTTTCCGGCAAGATGCGGCGCGGCAGGTTTATCTAAAACATAAGGACATAGGTTTAGCTGATCTGGCGCTAGATTTGAAGCGAGTCGAAGAGTTTCAAGATCCTCATTCAGTAGTCTGCTGTCATTATTCAGATAGGTGCCGGCAACTACGGGCTTAAAGCCGACAGCATTAATTCCAAGCACTCTGAGTTTTAGAATCACAGCACCGCTAACTAAAGTCTTACCCACTTCAGTATCGGTACCTGTGATGAAAAATCCTTTGGACATTATCAAACGGCCGCTTCTGCAATAACTTGTTGCTCAATAGTTTGCAGCGTTTTGATGAGTATTCGCAAATCATCAACACTGTGATTCGCAGAAAAGGTAACTCGTAAACGTGAGCTTCCTACTGGGACAGTAGGTGGTCTGATTGCTGGAATCCAGTATCCTGCCTCATCCAATAGTTTGGAGGCTAACAATGCGTTCGCATTACTACCCAATACAACGGGTTGAATTGGGGTTGGTGAAGAGATTTTTTCCCATGTGGAAAAGACCATTTCCTCTTGCCAAATATTAATAAGCTTTTTGAGTTGCTCACGTCTCGTTTTGCCTTCTTCGCTTTCGATGATCTCGAGACTTTTGAGTACGGTATGTGCGATAGCAGGTGGTGTTGCAGTGCTATAGATATAAGGGCGACCTTTTTGAATTAACCATTCTATAAATGGTTCTTGTGCACAAATAAAGGCGCCACTTACACCGGCTGCTTTTCCAAGGGTGCCAATGTAAATGATTCGGTCTGAGGCAATATTCAATAACTCCAAAAGCCCGTGACCATTCTCGCCTAACACCCCAAATCCATGGGCATCATCGACCATGAGAAGTGCATCAAAAGTATTGGCAATATCTAGCAGCGCCTTTACTGGCGCTAGATCACCATCCATGCTAAAAACGCCATCCACCACAATGATTTTGAGAGGTGCACAGTCGCTACTAATTTTCTTTTGTAGTGTATCTAAATCCGCGTGGTCAAAAAGATGAACTTTGGCATGCGTTTGTGTACTGGCCAAGCGTACGCCATCAATAATGGATGCGTGATTTAATTTGGCGGAATAAATGCTAGCTTGACCCGAGTCTGCCAGTTTGGCTAGACCCGTCAGTGCGGCAATATTCGCAAGGTAACCAGTGCTAAAAAATAAAGCTTTTGCATCAGGGATATGTGTACCTTGAAACGAAGCAAGTTTTTTCTCTAGCAAATCGTGTGCAATGTGATGCCCACTGATTAAGTGAGAGGCACCACTTCCTATCCCATACTGATTGGCGCCATCTGCTAGTGCGCGTAATAGGAGTGGATGATTGGCTAAACCCAAATAATCATTACTGCAAAATGCTTTTAGTGTTCTTTCGCCTACCTTGGCCGAGGTATCACAAGGTGATTCCGTGACGCGCAGTTTGCGTTTGAGTAACTGTGTATCTAACTTTTCTAATTCTTGATTGGCAAGATCAAACGCCTGAAAAGGGGTTTTCATATGAGAACCTGTTCTAGTGCACTCTTTACCGATTTACCCATTTGCAAGGTTTCTTCGGTTGATAAAACATAGGGTGGCATGACATAGATCGTATTGCCAATTGGTCTAATTAATACTCCTTCATCCAGGCTTTTAGAGAACATTTCTCGTGCAAAGGTGTTGGGATTCTTAAGGGATTCATTTTTCACATCGAATGCAAGAATCATGCCTTGCTGGCGCCAATGTTCAATCCTAGGATCTGTCTGTGCCCAAGCAAAAGCATTTGCAAGATCTTGTGAGCGTCCAAGATTTTTCTCGAGAACATTTTCTGTTTCAAAAATATCTAAGCAAGCTAAAGCTGCTGCACAGGCTAGTGGATTGCCGGTATAGGAATGAGAATGTAAGAAGCCGTGTTTAGTCTCATCCCTATAAAACGCTTGATAAATACCGTCGCTTGTTAGGCAAAGGGAGAGGGGTAGATATCCACCGCTAATACCTTTTGAGAGGGTGAGAAAGTCGGGCCATATATCAGCATGTTCACAAGCAAAAAATTTCCCAGTACGTCCACATCCCACAGCAATTTCATCGGCGATTAAATGAATTTGATATTGATCGCATAACTGTCGGACTAAGCGCAAATATTCAGGTGAGTACATGGCCATCTGACCAGCACACTGAATTAAGGGTTCAACGATGATGGCTGAAATGTTTTGATGTTCTTGCTTGAATAATTGCTCAAGTTCTTGTGCACATTGTCTGGCCACATCAGCAGCAGTTTGGCCAGGCCCTGCTTTGCGGGCATCAGGAGATGGGACTGTGAAAACTTCCTGCAAAAGTGATCCATAGGCTTCACGAAAAATGGCGACATCTGTGACTGCTAAAGCGCCGATTGTTTCACCGTGATAGCCATTTTGAAGACAAACAAATTTTTTCTTTTCAGGCTTGTTATTGAGTTGCCAAAAGTGGTGACTCATTTTTAGGGCTATTTCTACTGCTGATGCTCCATCTGACGCATAAAAGACATGGCCTAACTGATGGTTGGTCAAGGCGGAAAGTTTTTCCGATAACTCCACTACAGGTGGATGTGTAAAGCCGGCCAGCATGACATGCTCAATTTTTTCTAGCTGGGCAAGAATGGCCTTATTGATGAGAGGGTTGGAGTGACCAAATAAGTTTGTCCACCAGGAGCTAATGCAATCGAGCAAAGGGGTGCCTTTTTCATCGAAAAGCCAAGCTCCCTTGCCCTTGGTAATGGCTATTAGGGGAAAAGATTCGTGATGCTTCATCTGGGTACAGGGGTGCCAAACCGCAGCTAGACTTCTGTTTACCCAGTTTTCTTTGCTTTGTTCGAAGTGAACATTTTTATTCATGTTTGATATTTGACCACTAGTTTTTCCAAATTCAGAGCTGTATCTGTTATGTTTATGCCTTGAATTGATCTATTTCCTGGAATTCGACCATGCTGGACGCCCAAACTACTGAAAAACCCCTCACTCAAGTCAAATCTAAGATGGATTTGCGTAAGGAGGTAGACGCCTCTGGGGTTTGGACGGTTGCCCAAATTGAGGAACTTTTTTCCTTGCCTTTCAATGACTTAATTTTTAAGGCGCAAGAAACTCATCAAGCCTATTTCCCAGAAGGGGATGTCGAGCTAGCGACGCTTTTGTCAATTAAAACCGGTGGCTGTCCAGAAGATTGTGGGTATTGTCCTCAGGCAGCCCGCTATGACACTGATGTTAAAGCCAATAAGCTGATGGATTTGGATGAGGTTCTTGAGGCTGCTAAAGCCGCTAAAGCCGCTGGTTCAAACCGTTTTTGTATGGGTGCTGCTTGGCGGGAGCCTAAGGATCGCGATATTGAGAAGGTCGCTGCCATGATTAAGGGTGTAAAAGCCCTGGGCTTAGAGACCTGCGCAACTTTAGGGATGTTAGAGGCTAGCCAGGCCCACGCGTTACAAGAGGCTGGCCTAGACTTTTATAACCACAATTTAGATACTAGCGAAGACTTTTATCGCTCGGTGATCTCAACTCGTGGCTATCAGGATCGCTTAGATACGATTTCCAATGTCCGTGCTGCTGGTATGTCGGTTTGCTGTGGCGGTATTGTGGGCATGGGTGAATCCCGTGAGCAACGTGCAGCTTTTATTGCTCGCCTAGCTAATTTAAGTCCTTATCCTGAATCAGTCCCCATTAATCATTTAGTACCAGTAGCTGGCACTCCATTGGCAGATCAAAAGCCTTTGGACCCGCTTGAGTTTGTGAGAACAATTGCAGTTGCCCGAATCACTATGCCTCGTGCTCGTGTGCGCTTATCTGCTGGCCGTCAAGAGCTTGGTAGAGCTATTCAGGCGATGTGTTTCTTGGCTGGCGCGAATTCGATTTTCTATGGTGAGCAACTGCTCACTACCGGAAATCCCGAGGCAGAGGAAGATCGTGCTCTTCTTGCTGAACTCGGATTAAAAACCAAACAAAGTTGTAAAGCTGAGGTTTTAGTCTAAGTTTTTGAACCTTATGAGCCCAACAGATCGGCTGATTATTGAGTTTGATACTGCCCTTCGGTCGGTATTTGGGGGTGCAAATTCACGGCGCCCTATCCCGACTTCAACGGGTAATTCCACTGTGGAATTGGATGCCGAAGAGCGTAAACATGCTGCTGGACTGATGCGGGTCAATCATGTGGGTGAAGTTTGCGCCCAAGCCCTCTATCAATCCCAAAAATTAGTTGCTCGAAATCCTGAGATTCAGAAGATGTTAAATCATTCTGGGCAAGAGGAAATGGATCACTTAGCTTGGTGTGAAACGCGCTTGCAAGAGCTCGGTTCACATACTAGCTTTCTTAATCCATTTTGGTACGCAGGATCGTTTGCAATTGGCTTGGCAGCAGGCTTAGCTGGCGATAAGTGGAGCTTGGGTTTTGTTGCTGAAACCGAGAAACAAGTCGAAAGTCATCTAGAAAGCCATTTGGAGAAACTGCCCAAGGAAGATCATCAATCGCGAGCAATAGTAGACCAAATGCGCATCGATGAAATTGAGCATGGACAAGCCGCCTTGCAGGCTGGTGGCGTCACCTTACCAAGGCCAATTCAGGGAATAATGCAACTGATGTCCAAGGCGATGACCAGTAGCGCCTACCGTATTTAATTTTTGAAGAAGTGGGATAAATTTTTGATTAAATAACTGTTTATTCGTACAGTATATCCACCGATTTTTACCTAAATAGCTAAGATCTATTCTTAAGTATATTTTCCAAGCTCTTGTTTCAAGTGGTAATTTTAATATCACCATTTTGTGAACACAGTGCGCTAAGTGTTTGTAAACACTAGGGAATTTCCCAAAAAATTACCCAAAAACACTTGACCCTCTTAGGTTGATCCTCTAAAGTGGGAGGAAGTGTGAAAAAGTGGGGTAAATAGTGTTTCAAGGTGCGTCAGCTCTAAATTTAGATGCAAAAGGTCGAATGTCAGTTCCGGCCAAGCATCGTGACGCCTTGTTGGTTCAGGGTGAAGGTCACATTACCCTCACAAAACACCCTGATGGATGCCTTTTACTCTTCCCGCGCCCTGAATGGGAGAACTTCCGCTCACGAGTTGCTCAACTCCCCATGGATGCTCATTGGTGGCGCCGTATTTTTCTGGGGAATGCTGCAGAGGTCGATTTAGATAGTGCTGGAAGAATTCTCGTCAGCCCGGAATTACGTTCAGCTGCAGGCATTGAAAAAGAAGTGATGTTGCTCGGAATGGGTAGTCATTTAGAGCTTTGGGATGCTGCTACCTACACCGCCAAAGAACAGGCCGCCATTGCGCAAGGCATGCCTGATGCGCTCAAGCAATTTAATTTTTGATGTCAGGGTGTTATGAACATAACTCATCGCCCAGTATTACTGGCCGAGGCGGTGACGGCGCTAATGGATGGTCCACTTCTTCAGGCGCAAAATCCGAAAAACAACATCTTAGTAATCGATGGAACGTTTGGGCGCGGTGGACATACTCAGGCTTTGCTCAAACAGTTAGATACCCGTGCGCGCATGATCTCCTTCGACAAGGATTTGGATGCGATTGCAGTGGCCAAAAAAATCAACGATCCGCGTTTAACTATTGTGCACGACAGTTTTGCGCAAATGGATCAATACGCGCAACCCGAATCAGTCGATGGAATTTTGTTGGATTTGGGTATCAGTTCGCCGCAAGTAGACGAGGCACACCGAGGATTTTCGTTCCGTCGCGAGGGTCCGCTCGATATGCGGATGGATACGGATCATGGCATCACTGCATCGGAGTGGCTAGAGCAGGCGCCGCAGGAGGAAATCACGCGGGTGATTAAGACTTACGGAGAAGAACGTTTTGCTTCACAGATCGCTAAAGCTATTGTGGCTAAGCGAGAGGAAGGCTTGCCACCAAAAACTACTTTGCAATTAGCGTCACTGGTGGCCAGTGTTGTTCGTACTAGAGAAGCTGGGCAAGATCCTGCAACAAGAACATTTCAAGCATTGCGTATTTTTATTAACCGTGAGCTTGAGGACTTAGAACTTGGCTTGAAGGCTGCGCTGGGATTATTAAAGCCTGGTGCGAGACTCGCTGTTATAAGCTTTCATTCATTGGAAGACCGAATTGTTAAGCAATTCCTACAGGCGCACTCCAAGGTAGAGGTGCCTCGTGGTCTACCAGTTCGCGATAGAGATTTGCCACAAAGCGCATTAGAAATTATCGGACGTGTAAAGCCTAGTGAGCAAGAAGTTCGAGAGAATCCACGTGCTCGCTCAGCAATCATGCGTGTTGCAGAAAAGCGTTCAGGAGTTTTGGCATGAATCGCGCCACGCTGACTTTACTTTCTTTATTGTTGATATGTGCCTTGTCATTAGTTGCTGCCCAACAGCGAGCCCGTAAGTTATTTATTGCTTTAGAGCATGCTCAAATTGAAGAGCGTCAACTTAATCAAGACTGGTTACGTCTGGAATACGAGCAAAGAAATTTATCTAAGTCGGCAAGGATTCGCGACGTAGCGCGTAACCAATTACATATGGTCCCCATTTCACCTGAACGTACTTTGTACTTAAAGGAAGCTAAATGAGGCCAGTTGGATTTTCTACTACGCCAAATTTAGTTTTGCGCTTGCCAATGTGGCGATCGCGTTTGATGCTATTTTTGTTGTTCTTTGTATTTATGCTGCTTCTGATTCGCGCTTTTTGGATCCAGGGTCCAGGAAATGCGTTTTATGAAGCCAAGGGCGTAAGAGGCACTCAACGAGAGTTAGAGCTTCCTGCTTCACGTGGAAAAATTTTGGACCGAAATGGTCAAGTCATTGCTACAAGTTTAGAGGCAAAGTCAGTCATTGCCTATAACGATACGGTACCTGATGATTTGGCTGCAGATAAGGTTCGAAAGCTTGCAAGCTTATTGCAAATTAGTGAAGCAGATTTACGTAAAAAACTCAAAGAAGAGCGCAAGCAAATTTTCTTAAAGCGTCAAGTAGATCCAGAAATAGCCCAACAAATTAAGCAGTTAGAAATTCCTGGTATTGGTTTAAATAATGAGTACCGCCGTTTTTACCCTGAGGGTGAAGCAATGGCGCACGTTGTCGGTTTTACCAATGTTGAGGATCGCGGCCAAGAGGGCATGGAACTCTCTAGAGAAAAGGATTTAGCTGGTCATGCAGGGCAACGTCGTGTTGTTGTTGATCGTTTAGGACGTGTTGTTCAAGAAGTGGGTATTGAGCAATTGCCACAAAACGGTAAAGATCTACAGCTTTCAGTCGATAGCAAGATTCAATACATTGCATATAACGCAGTGAAAAGTGCGGTAGAGGATCACCATGCGAAAGCAGGTGGTGCAGTTGTCCTTGATACGCAGACTGGTGAAATTCTTGCCTTAGCAAATTACCCAAGTTACAACCCGAATGATCGTCGAAATCTTAATGGCGAACAACTCCGTAACCGCGTGCTTACAGATATGTTTGAGCCTGGTTCAACGATTAAGCCTTTTACCGTTTCTGCTGCTTTAGAAAAGGGTGTTATTAATCCGAATACAGTATTACCAATTGGTTCTAGTTATTTAGTGGGTAAAAAACCAATTACTGATACCCATCCTAATGGCAGTCTGAGTGTTGCTCAGATTATTCAAAAGTCTAGCAATATTGGTGCGGCAAAAATTGCGATGAACTATCTCTCTCCAGAAGAAATGTGGGATATGTATTCGGCTGTTGGATTTGGGCAGGCGCCTAAGATTGGCTTTCCTGGAGCAGTTACTGGAACCTTGCATCCTTATAAAAAATGGGTAGCCAGTGACCAGGCGCGCGTTGCATTTGGCTATGGTCTTTCTGGCTCGCTATTTCAAGTAGCTCGTGCCTATACGATTTTTGCCCGGGATGGAGAGTTGGTCCCATTAACGATTGACCGTAGTCCTGACTTTAAGCCGGGTACTAGAGTTATTTCTGCCAAAACTGCCCAAGAAATGCGTCAAATGCTTGAAACAGTTACGCAGCCAGGTGGTACCGCAGTAAAAGCTCAAGCGGATGGGTATCGTGTTGGCGGGAAAACTGGTACTGCACATAAGCTTGTAGGTAAAGGCTACGGAAATAAATACTTAGCCTATTTCGCAGGCATTGCCCCAATTAGCTCCCCTCGTATTTCAGTGGCAGTCATGATTGATGAACCAACGGGTGGAAGTTATTATGGTGGCGATGTAGCCGCACCTGTATTTTCAACGATTGTTAGCGAAACCTTACGTACATTAAATGTGCTTCCAGATAGTAGCGTTAAGCAAGCTACGCTGGCTGATGGTGGTGCGACTGATACGCCAGTCGCTAGCGCAAAAGTACAGCATGTGGTTTCAAAAAAATGAGTGTGATGATGAATATTTCACCTGCTCATCTAATAAGTCATTTACAGGGCTTGGTAGCTGCATCAGCAAAAATTCGTGCCGATAGTCGTCAAATTCATCCTGGCGATATCTTCTTTGCTTATCCGGTCGGTCATGGATCAAGCTTACGTGATGGTCGTAATTACATTGCAGCTGCTTTGGACGCGGGAGCAGCTGCCGTCGTATTTGAGGCCACAGGCGCAGATTCTCAATACTTCAATCACCCCCAATGTTTTGCTGTTGAAAGTTTGGGTAAATTAGCGGGTGAGTTATCTGCCCAATGGTATGGTCAACCAAGCTTGGAATTAAAGATCATTGGTGTAACGGGTACCAACGGAAAAACAACGGTTACACAGTGGCTTTCTCAGGTATTAGATGATTCATCTCATCGTGTAGCCGTTATGGGTACATTGGGCTCTGGATTTCCTGGTGCTTTAGTTCAAACTGGATACACCACGCCGGATGCTCCACGCCTTCAAACTCAATTAAAAGAAATCTTCGATGCAGGAGCTAAACAGCTTGCAATGGAGGTTTCATCTCATGCACTAGATCAAGAACGCATTGCTGGTATTCAATTTCATTGCGCGGTATTTACCAATTTGACGCAAGATCATTTGGACTATCACGGCAATATGGCTGATTATGCGCAAGCAAAAGCAAAGTTATTTCAGTGCGCCGGTTTAGAGCATGCTGTCTTAAATTTTGACGATGCCTTTGGTCGTGAGTTGGCCATGCAGCTACTCACTCAGAAGACCATCAAAGTTTGGGGCTATGCATTAAATCAAGATGCTTTCAAGGGTTTTGAAAAGTTTGGCGATGTTTTGCAGCATATTTATGCCAAAAATACCCTTTTAACAAATAATGGTTATGACACCTCGTTTATCTATGAGGGTGTTGGGGAAAGTACAGTCCATGTATCCGTTCTAGGTGAATTTAACTTATGCAATAGTTTGGCTGTATGGACAACGTTACTGACCCAAGGGCTAAGTTGCGTTGAGGCAAGTAAGCGCTTGGGTAAATTGCGCCCCGTATCAGGTCGCATGGAGCTCATCACAGTATTTAAGAATTCAAAAGCCAATGGCCCGTTGGTAGTTGTGGATTATGCGCACACACCAGATGCCTTAGAAAAGGCCTTGATTGCTTTACGACCAATAGCCAATCAGCGCAATGGAAAAATTTGGTGTGTATTTGGCTGTGGCGGTGATAGAGATTCTGGTAAGCGTCCACAAATGGGTCGTGTAGCAGAGCAATATGCCGATCACGTTGTAATCACAAGCGATAACCCTAGATCTGAAGATCCGGAAGTCATTGTTTCTATGATTCGCGCTGGGATGTCTGTTGGTGTTACTCACATTCAGTCGATTACCGATAGAGCTGCAGCCATTATGGCGGCAGTTCGACATGCCGCTGAAGAGGATGTAGTTCTGGTGGCTGGCAAAGGTCACGAGTCTACTCAGGAAATCAACGGTAAAAAGTTTGAATTTTCTGATCAAGAGCATATTCAGCTTGCTGCCGGAGGTGCGGCTTGATGTTAGTCATGACCAATCTTGCGCAGGTTCACTCGATGCTTCCAGGTAGTCAACTGGTGAATATTTCAAAAGCAGAAGCAGAGACTTTGAAATTATCTAGGGTGAGTACTGATAGCCGTCAAATTGATCAACATGAGCTTTTTGTTGCATTATCTGGCGAGCATTTTGATGCACATTCATTTTTAAAGGATGTGGCTAAAGCTGGGGCAAGTGCTGCCTTAATTAGTAAGATTGAACAGTGCCCAGAAAACTTGCCCGCAATTTGCGTACAAAACACCCGACTTGGTTTAGGGCATCTTGCTAAAGCCTGGCGTGCAAACTTTGATATTCCTGTTGCGCTAGTTACTGGTAGCAATGGCAAAACCACCGTCAAAGAAATGATTGCCTCGATATTTAAGGCTACTGTTGGTGAAAACTGTGCTTTAGTAACGAAGGGGAATCTTAATAATGAGATTGGACTGCCCTTAACGCTCTTACGTTTGCGTTCAACGGATCAGCTTGCAGTTATTGAGTTGGGCATGAATCATCCGGGTGAGACAGCTCAATTGGCGCAGATTGCTCAAGCGAATATCGCACTCATTAATAATGCTCAACGCGAGCATCAAGAATTCATGACATCGGTCGCTGCTGTTGCGCAGGAACATGCAGCAGTTTTAGCTGCGCTTCCTAAAGATGGCGTAGCGGTTTTTCCGGCTGATTCTGAATTTTCAGCTGCTTGGAGGAAAGCTGCTGATGGTCGTCGCATCATGGATTTTATGTTGCTTTCAGCGCCATCAGATGTAAAAGCCTCTGTAAGTGGACAAGTTTTACCTAATGGCCGTGTACAAATACAAACAGCCCAAGGCTCTACTGAAGTGCAGTTACAAACTTTGGGTAGCCATAATGTGCGCAACGCATTAGCTGCTGCTGCGGTTGCTTTAGCTGCAGGTGTAAGCCTTGCAAAAATTAAAGAAGGCCTTGAATCCTTTTCTCCTGTTAATGGCAGGATGCAATTCAAAACTCTCGGTGCGGCTCACACCTTAATTGATGACACTTATAACGCCAATCCGGATTCAGTAAGAGCTGCAATTGATGCTTTAAAACAATCTGGCAATCTCTCTTGGTTAATCTTGGGAGATATGGGTGAGGTTGGCAATCAAGGGCGAGCTTTTCATCATGAAGTTGGCGCATATGCAGCCGAGCAAGGTATAGAGAAATTATTTACCTTGGGCGAGCAATCAGAAGAAGCGGTGAGAGGTTTTGAAGAGACTAAGAAGAAATTAAGTCTTACATCGTCTGCGGAGCACTTTACTGACGTTGGGGATTTGAATCTGAAGTTAGTAAATGCTTTGCAGGCGCATCAAGGCCATGCTGCTGAAAAGTTAAATATATTGGTTAAAGGATCTCGTTTTATGCGCATGGAGCGTGTGGCACAAGCCTTATTAGAGGAGGCTAAAACATGCTCTTAATGTTAGCTCAGTGGTTGCAAGATGATTTTGGATTCTTTAGGGTGTTTAACTACATCACTTTTAGGGCGGTGATGGCAACCGTTACTGCGTTATTAATCGGTCTGGCCGCTGGCCCTTGGGTAATTCGTAAATTAGCTGAATTGAAAATGGGGCAGGCTGTTCGTACTGATGGTCCTCAAACTCATTTAGTGAAATCAGGCACACCTACTATGGGTGGTGTATTGATTTTGCTGGGGATTTTTACTTCTTGCATGCTCTGGGCCGATTTAAGCAATCGCTTTATTTGGATTGTGATGATCGTGACTTTTGGATTTGGTTTGGTAGGTTGGGTTGATGACTATCGCAAGGTAGTACGTAAAGATCCCAAAGGAATGGCCTCCAGAGAAAAATTCTTTTGGCAAACGCTAATCGGTTTATTTGCCGCAATTTATTTGGCATTTTCAGTTTCCGAGGTAAATAACCTCAAAGTGCTGCAATTGTTCTTTGAATGGCTCAAGAGTGGATTTGCATTGAACTTGCCTGCTAAGTCCAATCTCTTAATTCCATTTATGAAAGAAATTAGCTATCCATTAGGTGTAATGGGTTTCATTATTTTGAGTTACCTAGTCATTGTTGGAAGCAGTAATGCTGTGAATTTGACTGATGGTTTAGACGGTTTGGTCATCATGCCAGTGATATTGGTGGGCGCGGCATTGGGCGCGTTTGCTTATGTCATGGGCAACGCAATTTACGCTAAATACTTGCTGTTCCCTTACATACCAGGTGCTGGTGAATTAATGATCTTTTGTGGTGCCATGGGGGGAGCAGGATTGGCTTTTCTTTGGTACAACACGCATCCCGCACAGGTATTTATGGGTGATGTTGGGGCGCTTGCTTTAGGTGGCGCCTTGGGAACTATTGCGGTAATCGTGCGACAAGAAATTGTGCTCTTTGTGATGGGCGGTATCTTTGTGGCGGAAACCTTCTCTGTAATGCTTCAGGTGATTTGGTTTAAGTTCACCAAAAAACGCTTCGGTGAAGGTCGTCGTATCTTCCGTATGGCTCCTTTGCATCACCATTTTGAATTGAGTGGCTGGAGAGAGACTCAAGTAGTTGTACGTTTTTGGATTATCACAATCCTTTTAGTCTTAATTGGCTTATCTAGTTTGAAATTACGTTAAGCCATGCATAACTTAGAAAACACCTTCGCAAATCCGCTCATGGTCAATGATGAGGGTTATGTTGCGCCTCATCAATTTCTCATCATGGGTTTGGGTGAGTCTGGCGTTGCTATGGCCAAATGGTGTTTGCGTAATGGTGCTTCTGTCCGCTTGGTAGATACACGTGAAAAAACCCAATTAAGCGATAAGCAAAAAGCATGGCTTGCTGAGCTTGAGTTTTCAGGGCTTGGTGATATGCATTTCGGTCCATTTAATCATGGCTTATTGAGCGATATTGATGTGATAGGAATCAGCCCAGGTTTATCGCCACTTCAAGAGCCAACCCATTCATTCCTTGAGGGTGCGCAAGAACAAGGTATTGACGTTTGGGGTGAGATAGAATTTTTTGCAAGAGCAATAGCGGCAATGAGTCGTATGGCTCAAGCAAATGATTTGCAATATCAACCTGCGATCTTAGCTATTACAGGGACAAATGGTAAGACCACTACTACCGCTTTAACCGGCCAATTATGTGAACGTGCCGGTAAAAAGGTAGCGGTAGCGGGGAATATTAGTCCTTCAGCTTTGGATAAATTAATCTCTTGCCTAGAGCAAGTCGACCAAATAGTAGAAATGCCTGATGTGTGGGTGCTTGAGCTATCCAGCTTCCAATTGGTTTACACACATACTCTGTATCCAACTGCTGCAACTGTGCTCAACATTACTCAAGACCACTTGGATTGGCATGGCGATATGCAAGCTTATGCGAATGCAAAATCAAAAATATTTAATCTAGAAACAATCTGTATTTTGAATCGTGATGATCCCTTGGTTATGGGGTTGATGAGTGATGAGCAAAAGTCTACTCAAAATATAGTGACATTTGGTTCTGGCCGTCCCGATGAGCAAGGTGCTTTTGGTATTGAGCATGATCTTAGGGCTGGAGGTATTGATTGGCTGGTTTGGGCTGAGATAGACGAGGATCTTGAGCCTAAACCTAAGCGTCGCCGAAAATCCTCTGTTGTTGCAGAGGAAGAGCCATTACGCCTTAAACGTTTAATTCCAGCTGATGCGTTACGGATTCGCGGTCGACATAATGCTTTAAATGCCTTAGCGGCTGTTGCATTGGCAAGAGCGGCAAGTCTACCGTTGAATATGCTTTTGCATGGCTTGCGTGATTACCATGGAGAGCCGCACCGGGTTCAAAGTATCTCAATTATTGCTGACGTGGAATATGTAGATGACAGCAAGGGAACTAATGTTGGCGCAACTGTAGCAGCGTTAAATGGTCTAGGTAGCAATGAATCAGGTAAACGTATTTGGTTGATTGCGGGTGGCGAAGGTAAGGGTCAGGATTTCGCCCCCTTGCGTGATCCCACTTTGCGGTTTGTAAAAGGGGTATTTTTAATTGGTAAAGACGGACCCGCAATTAATGAAGCCTTAGCAGGCGCCGCACCTTGTGTCATGAGTGAAACTTTGAAAAATGCCGTGCAGGAGGCTGCAAAGCAAGCGCAGTCTGGTGATATTGTTTTGCTATCACCTGCGTGCGCTAGTTTGGATCAGTTTAAAGACTATATCGCTCGTGCTGAAGCTTTTGCATCTGAAGTTGGGGAATTAGGAATGCAATTTACAGGAGTTCAGGTGTGAACTTAAAAGAAAAATTGTTTCCCGAAAACCGTCAACGCTTAGGTCGCTTTTGGAATTTTTCTAGGGGCGGTATAGACAATTTCCGCATGGGCTTAAGAGATGCGGTATCTGGTGTTGAACAAACGCGCTCACGCATGATGGAGTATGACCAATTACTGGTTTGGGCAGTTCTATCTTTGGCATTAATTGGGCTAGTCATGGTGTATTCAGCTTCGATTACTTTAGCTGATGGTCCTAAGTATGCAAATTACAGCAGTAACTTCTTCCTCATTCGCCATGTGATTTCCCTGGCAATTGCTATTGGCGTGGGCATTTGGGCATTTAAGATTCCTACCAAGGTTTGGGATCGTTATTCGCCGATTGTTTTTGGTTTTACAGTTCTCCTTTTGATTGCCGTGCTGATCCCCGGAATTGGCAAGGGCGTTAATGGTGCAAAGCGGTGGATCCCACTCGGGATTATGAATTTTCAGCCTTCTGAGTTGATGAAATTCGCTGCGGTCATATTTGCTGCTACTTATACAGTGCAACGTCAGGAATACCTCCATTCTTTTGTAAAAGGCATGTTGCCGATGGGCATTGCCGTTGCTTTAGTTGGTGGCTTATTAATGGCTGAGCCAGATATGGGCGCATTTGTAGTGGTTGCTTTGATTGCTTTTGGAATACTTTTCCTTGGCGGCATTAATGCGAAATTATTTGGTGGTCTAGTTGTAGTGGGTTTATTGAGTGGCGCCACGATGATTGCTCTTTCGCCATTTCGTCGTGGTCGTATGTTGGCCTTCATGGATCCATGGCAAGTTGATAACGCTGCAAATAAAGGTTACCAGTTGACTCACTCACTCATGGCATTTGGTCGTGGTGAATGGTTTGGTACCGGCCTAGGTGGCAGCGTTGAGAAATTGCACTATTTACCGGAGGCCCATACCGATTTCATCATGGCTGTAATTGGTGAGGAGCTTGGTTTTGTTGGTGTTGTGGTAATTATCTTCTTGTTTTATTGGGTGGTACGTCGCTCATTCATGATCGGGCGGACGGCTTTGCAGTTAGATCGCAGTTTTGCTGGTCTGGCCGCTAAAGGCGTTGGCATTTGGATTGGTTGGCAAGCATTCATCAATATGGGTGTGAATCTTGGCTTGTTGCCAACAAAAGGCTTAACCCTTCCATTGGTGAGTTATGGGGGCTCCGGCATTGTGATGAATGCAGTAGCGATAGCGATGTTGCTTCGAGTTGATTATGAGAATCGCGTTTTAATGCGCGGAGGGAAGTTATGACCAAACCCTCCATTCTGATTATGGCTGGTGGTACTGGTGGGCATATTTTCCCAGGACTTGCTGTTGCCCAATATCTGCGTAATTGTGGGTGGAATGTATCTTGGCTTGGAAACCAAAACGGTATGGAGTATCGCTTGGTCAAGGCATCTAACTTCCCTTTTGAGTCAGTCCAATTTGGCGGTTTGCGTGGCAAGGGAATAAAAGCCAAACTCATGTTGCCTATTAATTTATGGCGTGCAGGGATTCAAAGCTGGAAGATTATGCAACGCTTGAAGCCTAGCGTGGTTCTTGGAATGGGAGGTTATATAACTTTCCCAGGCGGACTTGTAAGCAGAATAATGAAGCATCCCCTCGTATTGCATGAGTCAAATTCAGTAGCAGGAAGCGCTAATCGCGCCCTTGCAAAGATTGCTTCATGCAATTTGACAGGATTTCCGCGGACAATAGAAAATGCAAAATGGGTTGGCAATCCAATTCGTGCGGAGTTTGATAGTCTGCCAATGCCAGCTCAACGCTACGATGAGAGACAAGGTAATCTGCAAATACTTGTCGTGGGCGGTAGCCTAGGTGCAGCAGCGCTTAATGAAAACATACCAGCTGCTTTGGCTTTGATTCCAAAAGAGGCCAGACCTAGAGTTATTCATCAGGCAGGAGAAAAGCATTTAGCTGCTTTACAAAAGAATTATGCGGACTTAGGTCTCGAGGCGGATATTCGGGCTTTTATAGATGATATGCCGGCAGTCTATGCGCAGGCAGATTTAGTGATTTGCCGTTCGGGAGCGATGACAGTTTCAGAAATAGCATCTTGCGGTGTTGCTTCTTGCCTCATTCCATTTCCTTATGCCATTGATGATCATCAAACTGAGAATGCCAAATTCTTGGCCAATGCAGATGCAGCTATTTTGCTACCCCAATCAGAGTTGAATCCTTGTGACTTAGCTTCCATGATTCAAAATTTCACCCGCAAGGATTTAAAAGAAATGGCTATGCGTGCACATGCCTTAGCTAAGCCTCATGCAACCCAACGAGTGGCTGAAGTATGCGCGGATTGTGCGGGGGTAAGCTTATGAAACATATTGTTCAACAAATTCATTTTGTAGGTATTGGTGGTGCTGGCATGAGTGGCATTGCCGAGGTTCTACTTAATCTTGGTTATCAGGTTTCTGGTTCCGATTTGGCTGAAGGTGTTGCTACAAGGAGGCTAAAAGATTTAGGTGCCGTAATTCATATCGGGCACGATCAACAAAACATTGGTACAGCTGAGGCAGTTGTGATTTCTACAGCTGTAGCGGGAAATAATCCTGAGGTTTTGGCTGCACGTGCTGCGAAGATTCCTGTTATCCAACGCGCAGTCATGTTGGGTGAGTTAATGCGCTTAAAGCAGGGTATTGCTATCGCAGGAACTCATGGAAAAACCACCACCACTAGTCTTGTGGCATCAGTGTTAGCAGAGGGCGGGTTGGATCCTACGTTTGTCATTGGCGGAAAACTCAATTCTGCTGGTGCTAATGCTCGTTTGGGTCAAGGCGACTTTATTGTGGTTGAGGCAGATGAATCTGACGCCTCTTTCTTGCAATTATTCCCTGCTATGGAGGTGGTAACGAATATCGATGCTGATCATATGGATACCTACCAGCATGATATGGCTCGCCTAAAACAGGCATTTGTACAATTTATTCAACGCATGCCTTTTTATGGTGTGGCAGTTTTGTGTATTGATGATGCGAATGTGCGGGACATTATTCCCTTCGTCTCGCAATCGGTATTACGTTATGGCATGTCTGAAGATGCAGATATTCGTGCAACTCATGTACGTGCTGAAGATACGCGCATGCATTTCACAGTCGAGCGCCGAACCATTCGTAGGCATGGAAACAGACCGGGACCTTTGCAGGTGCAGTTAAATTTACCCGGCCTACATAACGTACGTAATGCTTTGGCAGCTATTGCGATTGCTACGGAATTAGGCGTGAGTGATGGCGCTATTGTTAAAGCTTTATCTGAATTTGATGGCGTTGGACGTCGTTTCCAGCGCCATGGTGAAATCTCCCTTGCTAAAGGGGGTAGCTTCACTTTAATTGATGATTATGGTCACCACCCCGTAGAGATGGCAGCAACATTAGAGGCTGCGCGTGGGGCATACCCAAATCGTCGTTTAGTGCTGGCATTTCAGCCTCACCGCTTTACTAGAACACGCGATTGCTTTGGGGAGTTTGTTCAGGTACTCAAAAATTTTGATGCTTTAGTTTTAACTGAAGTGTACCCAGCTGGTGAGGTCAAAATTCCTGGTGCCGATGGTAAGAGTCTATTAAAGGCCGCTATCGCCGTTGATAAAAATACTAAATCTATTTTGGATATTGCTTCTGTAGCGTTTGCTCCGACGGTAGCAGATATGCCCGAAAAACTTTTCGAATTATTACGTGATGGGGATGTGGTAATCACTATGGGTGCAGGCTCGATTTCTGGCTTGCCCCATGCTTTGGCGGAGACAAAAAATGTCTAAACAAAATATGATGTCGCCTTCTTGGGGTGAACGTGTTCAGTCTGATTTGGCCAATTTAGATATTAAGTCTCTGGGTAGGGTTGGCGTTCTATTGGGCGGTCGATCTGGAGAGCGAGAAATTTCCCTTATGTCGGGTAATGGTGTTTTGGATGCCCTTCTTTCAAAAGGGGTTGATGCCCACCCATTTGACCCTGGTTTAAGAAGCCCAATTGAATTGGCAGGGGAAAAATTTGATCGAATTTTTATTTCATTGCACGGTCGCTATGGTGAGGATGGCACGATCCAGGGTTTACTTGAATTATTAAATCTTCCATATACCGGTAGTGGTGTGTTGGCTTCGGCCCTTGCTATTGACAAAATTGCCACTAAACGTATTTGGTTAAGTAGTGGTTTGAATACCCCTGAGTTCTTGGAGCTAACTGCAAAGAGTGATTGGGATGCAGTTGTAAAGCACCTAGGTTTGCCTTTAATTGTTAAGCCAGCGCATGAAGGATCTTCATTAGGATTGACTAAGGTTAAATCTGTAAATGAATTGCCGACCGCTTATGTATTAGCCGCAGGATTGGATAAGAAGGTAATTGCCGAAACTTGCATTATTGGCGATGAATTAACTTGCCCTATTGTTGGTGAAGGTGCTCATGCTGAGGCTTTGCCCGTAATTAAAATTATTCCACCCGAAGCAAACTACGATTTTCACAATAAGTATTTCTCAGATGAGACTAAATACTTATGCCCTACTGGACTGGCGCCTGAGGTTAATGCTGCTGTTCAAGAGTTGGCTTTAGCAGCTTATCGGGCTCTTGGTTGTCGTACTTGGGGTCGAGCAGATGTGATGTTAGATCAGAAAACAGGCAAGCCCTATTTATTGGAGATGAATACTTCTCCTGGCATGACTTCCCATTCTTTGGTGCCTATGGCTGCTAAAGCTGCGGGTGTTGAATACGCCGACTTGGTGCTGTGGGTACTTAGTAAGACACTTCAAAATCAGGTAAGCCATAAGAGATGAGTGGAATGAGTACATTTCTCAATCGATTTGGCGAGATTTTTACATCGCTGATGTCTCCGCTTTGGAATTATCCAGAACGGATGAAAAAGGTGAGTCAATTTTTGATGCGCTGTTTTGCCGTGATGGTTTGTATTGGGGTTTTGGTTTGGTTAAGTCAGCGTCCAGTCTTCACTTTGCGTCAAGTGGTCATTGAGCCTGTGGCAGGCCAAACCTTAAAGCACATTAATAAGCCGGGTATTAAACAGGAAGTATTGGAAACGGTACGTGGCAATTTCTTTAGCGTCCGTCTGGAGGATGTAAAGCTTGGTTTTGAATCCTTACCTTGGGTGCGTCATGCAAATGTACGTCGCGTTTGGCCAAATGGCTTGATTGTGAGTATTGAAGAGCAGAAACCATTTGGTACTTGGGGTGGCGTAGAAGGTCAGATGCTCATGAATACCCACGGAGAATTATTTTCCGGCCGTGCTGCAGATGTTGGTGACGACGTGTCATTAATCGAATTTCAAGGCCCTGCTGATGCAAGTAAAGAAGTAATGAGTTTGTATGAAAAAGCGAACAATTGGTTTAAGCCATGGGGCGCTCAAGTCAGAAGTCTTGCTCTAACAGAGCGATATGCCTGGCATGTTCAGCTGACAAATGGCATAAAGGTTGAGTTTGGTCGTGATGAAGAGAGTTCTGACAAAACGCTTACTGAGGAGCGTGTTGCACGGCTTTTTAAGTATTGGCCTCAGGTACAAGAAAAATGGAATAACCGAGTGGATGCGGTGGATTTGCGTTATGCAAATGGTTTTGCAGTTCATCTTGCTGCTGCAAGTGTAAAAAAGAGTGAAGTTGATGCCAAAAAAAGTGAGCGCAAGTAATGAGTAAAGACAATCGAGATCTATTGGTTGGTTTAGATATTGGAACTTCCAAGGTAGTTGCTTTAGTAGCTGAATTGGGACCAGATGGACAATTCAATGTAGTCGGCGTTGGTCAAACTGCTTCTAAGGGTTTGAAAAAAGGTGTTGTTGTCAATATTGAGGCAACAGTACAGTCCATTCAGAAGGCGCTAGAAGAAGCCGAAGTAATGGCTGATCGTCAGATTGTTCAAGTCTTTACGGGTATTGCAGGCAATCATATTGTGAGTTTTAACTCTAGTGGAATGGTTGCCATTAGAGATAAAGAAGTAAGTTCTGGGGATGTTGAGCGAGTATTAGAAACTGCTAAAGCAATCAACATTCCAACTGACCAACAAATTCTTCACATTCTTGTTCAGGAATTTATCATCGATGGGCAAGAGGACGTACGCGAGCCAATTGGCATGAGCGGTCTTCGTTTAGAGGTAAAAGTACATATAGTTACTGGAGCGGTAAGTGCCGCTCAAAATATTGTGAAATGTGTTCGCCGTTGCGGCCTTGAGGTAAATGATTTAATTCTGCAGCCTTTGGCTTCAAGTTTGGCCGTTCTTACAGAAGATGAAAAAGAGCTGGGTGTTGTTCTGGTTGATATCGGTGGCGGTACAACGGATATTGCTATTTATTGCCAAGGATCGATTCGTCATACGGCCGTCATTCCTATTGCAGGCGATCAAATTACTAATGACATCGCAATGGCTTTACGTACCCCTACCATTGATGCAGAAGATTTAAAAATTCAACATGGAATTGCGCGTCAAGATATGGCTGATCCGGTTGCCATGATTGAAGTGCCGGGTGTTGGAGATCGTGAACCTCGCCCAATGTCTAAGCAAGCTTTGGCAGCGGTGATTGAGCCACGAGTTGAGGAACTATTTGCCTTGGTGCGGGGCTTGGTTCACGACTCAGGATATGAGGATATGGTCTCTTCGGGGATTGTCCTTACTGGCGGTACTTCATTAATGCCTGGCATGGTGGAATTAGCGGAGCAAGTTTTCTTGCGTCCAGCTCGCATTGGAGTGCCTGAATATCGTGGTCACTTGCATGAAGTATTGCGCAGCCCTAGATTTGCAACCAGCATTGGTTTGTTAATGGAGGGTCAGGCCCAGTTATTACGCGGTCGTCGTGTTTCTCAATCAGGCGCGCTTCAGAGTGTGATATCGCGCATGAAAGAATGGTTTGCAGGAAATTTTTAAGTTTTTTCGTCGTCGTCAATGTAGTTCATTTATTACCTAGGAGGGTATATGGAATTTGAAATGTTAGATCAAGAAACAGCTGGTAAAACCATCATTAAAGTAGTTGGAGTTGGTGGTGCTGGCGGTAATGCGGTGCAACATATGATTCGTCGCGGTGTAAATGGCGTAGAGTTTATTTGCATGAACACCGATGCTGGCGCTTTAGTGCGTTCAGAAGCATCTGTGAATTTGCAACTGGGTTCTAGCGGATTAGGTGCTGGTGCAAAACCAGAAATCGGTGCGGCCTCTGCGGAAGAGGCGCGTGCTCGTATTGCCGATGCATTGCAAGGCGCGCATATGGTTTTCATTACCGCCGGTATGGGTGGTGGCACTGGAACTGGTGCGGCTCCAATTGTTGCCCAAGTGGCTAAAGAGATGGGTATTCTGACTGTTGGCGTGATTAGTAAGCCATTTGATTTTGAGGGCGTAAGACGATTAAAAGTTGCGGAGAATGGTGCTGCAGAGCTTGAGTCCTATGTAGATTCATTGATTGTTGTTCTCAATGAAAAACTCTTTGAAGTCATGGGTGAAGATGCTGAATTTGATAAGGCTTTTGCCTGCGCTGATGATGTTTTACACAATGCGGTATCTGGTATTGCAGAAATCATTAATGTACAAGGCCTCATTAACGTCGACTTTGAAGATGTGAAGACTGTTATGGGCGAACAAGGTAAGGCCATGATGGGTACGGCAACCGTATCTGGTATGGATCGTGCGCGTTTAGCTGCAGAAGCTGCTGTCGCTTCACCGTTACTTGAAGGCGTAGATCTTTCTGGAGCACGCGGTGTATTGGTAAATATTACTGCTAGCCACTCATTGAAGTTATCCGAAACACGTGAAGTAATGGCTGCTATCCGTGGATATGCGGCCGATGATGCAACCGTTATCTTTGGCACTGTGTATGACGATAGCTTGGGCGATGCCTTGCGTGTAACTGTCGTAGCTACGGGTTTGAATAATCCACATGCTCGTCAAAGCAATCAACCAGAAGTGGTTTGGAGACAAGCAACTGGTACTCATGATGCTATGCCAACTATGGCTGACCTCAATAGCTTTGCTCCTTCTAGCCCATCCGCGGCTATGAGCAAAGTTAGTTTGGGATCTGCTTTAAACACTAGTGCTGGACTGGCTTTAGCAGGTTTTGGTAGTGCGCCTGCGGTAGCAGCTCAACCCGCTTCAAGCGGCGTTGATTACAGTCAATATGATTTGCCACGTGTGTTCCGTAGTTCGCGTGAAGCTACACCTGCACCTACTTTAGGCGCTGATAGCTCTCCGCAAGCAAAATCCATGTTAGATAAAGGAGCGGATTACTATGAAATTCCAGCCTTTTTACGTAAGCAAGCAGATTAATTAACTGCTCAATACAATAGATAGTTGCGAAATGCCAGCGCGGCGCCCCTCCGGACGACGAATCCCGCGCTTGCGTTGGCATGCTTAATTACAGCTAACTAAAGGAGATTTTATGATTGCAGTTGGACAAAAATTACCGAATGCCACCCTTTACGAATTCTTTAATGAGGCGAGCGAGGGTTGTGCATTAGGGCCAAATGCTTTTGAGGTTGACAAGCTTGTGGCTGGCAAGAAAATTGTGATTTTTGCATTGCCAGGTGCATTTACGCCCACTTGTTCTGCCCAACATGTCCCAGGATTTGTTGAGCACTTTGATGCTTTTAAAGCAAAAGGCGTGGATGAGATTTGGTGTGTTGCTGTAAATGATCCATTTGTAATGGGTGCATGGGGTCGCGATTTAAATGTTGGAAAAAAAATCCGTATGCTCGGCGATGGAAGTGGTGAATTCACTAAGAAGCTTGGTATGGAGTTTGATCTGACGGCCCGTGGACTTGGTGTACGCTCACAGCGTTATGCCATGATTATCGAAGATGGTGTTGTCAAGACTTTAGATCTTGAGGCGCCGGGTAAATTTGAAGTAAGTGATGCTGCTTCTGTTTTAAAAAAGCTTTAATAAACTTCTTACTGAATCTGGGCTAATGATGATGAAGCAACGCACAATCGCCGCACCGGTAAAAACCGTGGGGATTGGCTTGCATTCGGGCCGGAAAGTGACGATAGTCATCAAGCCTGCGCCTGTAAATTCAGGAGTTCAGTTTGTTCGTGTCGATACGCCAGAGCAAGCGGTTATACCAGCCACTGCTCTGGCCGTATGCGATACGCGCCTTGCATCGGTCATTCAAAAAGATGGCGTTCGTATCTCTACTGTTGAACACTTACTATCAGCATGTGCAGGCCTAGGCTTAGATAATTTATTAATTGAGTTAGATGGTGAAGAAGTTCCCATCATGGATGGAAGTGCTGCCTCATTCTTGTTTTTAATAGAGTCTGCCGGCATTTCAGAACAAGATGCGCCACGTCAATTTGTGGTGATAAAAAAGCCGATTGAAGTTCGGGAGGGGGATAAATTAGCCCGTCTTGAACCTTTCTTTGGGTTTAAGTTGGACTTCACCATCGACTTTAAGCATCCTGCGGTTGATAAAACTGGGCAACGATTTGTTGTGGATTTCGCAGAGCATGCATATCGACGTGAAATCGGTCGTGCCCGTACCTTCGGATTTGCCCATGAAGTAGAGGCCTTGAGGGAAATGGGCTTAGCGCGCGGCGGAAGTTTGGATAATGCGATTGTTTTGGATGAGCATCGAATTTTGAATAACGAAGAACTTCGCTATGAAGATGAGTTTGTTCGCCATAAGATACTGGACGCTATTGGAGATCTTTATCTGATTGGGCACCCTATCGTTGGGGCCTACATCGCAGAAAAATCTGGTCATGCTTTAAATAATGCCCTATTGCGCAAGCTCCTGGAAGACCCAAGCTCCTATGAGGTTAGTAGTTTTCCGGAAAATAAGGCTCCAGTAGCCTACTCCCAAGAAAATCAGCCCCTCTTTTTCTAAATTATTTGCTTATTTACGTCTGTTTTGAAGTAGACGTTCAACAGCTTTACGTAACTCAGAGTCGGGCGCTAATTTATTCAATAAATCTTCCCAAGAATTTCTGGCGACTTCATTAAATACTGGTGGTTTGCTTGTCTGTTTAAGGCCAGCTCCAGGCTTGATATTCCACATGGGTGCAGAGGGCTTAAGCCGAACCTTAATGGAGCTACAAATAACCCCTTTTTTAGCTAACTCATTGATTAAACTAGGTAATATTTGTTGAAGACGGCTTGCGATACTTGAGCTAGATACCAATAAAAAGAGTTCATTTTGGCCTGCAGAACGCCATCCAGCCTCAATTTTTGAGCTTAAATGATCCAAATCCAGTTCAGCCAAGGCTCTGTCTAGGGAAATCTTCAGTTTGGCTAAATCTTCAGTTTTGGCCAAAATACTCCCTAAACCCTCGGACTCCCGTAGGTAATCTATCCAGTCGTGCGCAGCTTTGGCGCGGGGTGGTTTAGAAGTAAAGTTCATAGCAAAAAAGGTTCGGGTGATAAACTCAAGGACTTAATTTTCTTCAATATCCCATGGTAATCGGTCTTCTTAAAACCTTGGTCGGCAGTCATAACGACCGTCTCTTGAAACAGTATCGCAAAGTCGTTGCTAAGGTTGCCACTTTTGAGGCTTCTCTGCAATCTTTGAGTGATGCTGAACTTCAGGCTAAAACCACTGAATTCAAATCTCGCTTAGGTGCGGGAGAGACTCTTGACGATATCGCAGCAGAGGCCTTTGCGGTTGTGCGCGAAGCTAGCTCGCGGGTAATGAAGATGCGTCATTTTGATGCTCAAATTCTGGGTGGCCTTGCTTTGCATCAAGGAAAGATTGCAGAGATGGGTACTGGCGAAGGTAAAACGCTTACTGCCACCTTGCCTGTTTATCTAAATGCCCTGACTGGCAAAGGTGTTCATGTAGTTACTGTGAATGATTATCTGGCTCAGCGCGATGCTGAATGGATGTCCACGTTATATAACTTTTTGGGCATGAAAGTGGGGGTGAATCTATCTCAGATGGATCACACTACCAAGCAAGAAGCATATGCTGCCGATATTACTTATGGCACGAACAATGAGTTTGGTTTTGATTACTTGCGCGACAACATGGTTCAAGATCTGGGTCAGCGTGTACAGCGTGGCTTGGCTTATGCAATTGTCGACGAAGTAGACTCGATCCTGATTGATGAGGCCCGTACTCCCTTAATTATTTCTGGTCAGGCGGATGATCATACTGATCTATATTTGATGATCAATTCACTGCCAACTTATTTAGAGCGTCAAATTGGTGAAGAGAAGTCAGACGGTACTGGTGTTGAAAAACCAGGCGACTATTGGGTTGATGAGAAATCTCAACAGGTATACCTCACTGAGCAAGGTCACGATAAAGCTGAAGCTGTCTTAATCCAATTGGGTGCTTTGACTGATGGTGATTCTTTATATTCCCCGCAAAATATTACTTTGATGCACCATGTGTATGCCGCTTTACGGGCACATACTTTGTATCACCGTGATCAGCAGTATGTGGTGCAGAACCAAGAAGTCATTATTGTTGATGAATTCACGGGTCGATTGATGCAAGGACGTCGTTGGTCAGACGGCTTGCATCAAGCGGTAGAGGCCAAAGAAGGTGTGCCGATTCAAAATGAGAATCAAACCTTAGCCACGATTACTTTCCAGAATTATTTCCGGATGTATGGCAAGTTGTCTGGAATGACCGGTACGGCCGATACTGAGGCTTATGAGTTCAAGGAAATTTATAACCTTGAGACAGTTGTTATTCCGCCAAATAGAATTAGTCAAAGAAAAGATCGTCAAGATCAAATCTATAAGTCATCACGCGAGCGCTATGACGCCGTGATTAAAGATATCGAAGACTGCTACCAGCGTGGACAACCAGTATTGGTTGGTACAACATCAATTGAAAACTCTGAATTAATAGCCGATTTATTAAACCTGCGTAAATTGCCGCATCAAGTTTTAAATGCAAAACAGCATCAACGTGAAGCTGAAATCATTGCGCAAGCTGGTCGTCCAAAAATGATAACCATCGCCACCAATATGGCGGGCCGCGGTACTGATATCGTATTGGGTGGCAATGTCGGTAAGCAATCCTCTTTAATAGAGGCTGACGATAAACTTAGCGATGCTGAAAAAGCTACCAAGATTAAGACTTTGCAAGATGAGTGGCAGGGCTTGCATGAGCAAGTTTTAGCTGCTGGTGGTTTGCATATCATTGGCACTGAGCGACATGAAAGTCGCCGGATTGACAATCAATTAAGAGGCCGTGCAGGTCGTCAGGGCGATTTTGGCTCATCCCGTTTTTATCTTTCCTTAGACGATTCTCTACTTCGCATATTTGCGGGCGATCGTTTACGTTCCGTAATGGAGCGTCTGAAGATGCCTGATGGCGAGCCAATTGAAGCTGGCATGGTCACTCGCTCTATTGAATCTGCTCAACGTAAAGTCGAAGGTCGTAATTTCGATATTCGCAAACAGCTACTGGAGTATGACGATGTAGCTAATGATCAACGTAAAGAAACTTATCGCTTACGAAATGAAGTGCTTGAAAGTGATGATATTGGTGATTTAATTGCCAATTTACGTGAAGATGTACTGCGTACTCTTTGTGCTTTATATGTTCCCCATGAATCTATGGAAGAGCAATGGGACTTAGCTGGCTTAGAGAATGTGCTGGCCAATGACTGGGGTCTTACAGTTGATCTGAGGGCTTGGGTTGAAAGCGCTCAAACTGTAGAAGAGAGCGAGATTATTGATCGCGTTTTGCAGGCTGCTAGTGATGCATATGATGCCAAGGTTGAGTTATCAAGTCGCGCTTCATTTGCGGGTTTCGAGCGCTCTGTATTGCTTTACAGCTTAGACAGTCACTGGCGTGAACATTTGGCTGCTTTGGACCATTTGCGCCAAGGGATTCATCTGCGTGGATATGCTCAGAAAGATCCAAAACAAGAGTATCGTCGTGAAGCGTTTGAGTTGTACGGTGAATTATTAAATGTAATTAAAAATGATGTGGTGAAAAACATCATGACTGTACAGATTCGCAGTGCTACTGAGTTGGAGCAGGCCTCCGAATCCATGAATGAAGATTTGGCGAACCTATCTGATGTTCAGTATCAGCATGCTGACGCTGACAAAGAGGTGGCGGGATCCACTGGCGATCGTGGTGCTGCAATTGAAATTGCACCTGCGCCTGCTCGTTCTGGGCCAAAGGTTGGGCGAAATGACCCTTGTACTTGCGGTAGTGGCAAAAAATATAAGAACTGCTGCGGTGCATTGAGTTAGGTGTAGTACTGGCCAGTGCTGATAGCTTTTAAATGAATGGCCTAGTTTTTTTCTAGGCCATTTTTCTAAGTGAAAGCCCTAGGCCTAAATCATGACACAACAAATCTAGATCTGTCATGATCTATTGGGATTAATACTAGGGAGGTAACATGACAGTTTCTTTTAATTTAAATGGCAACACCATTCAATTTGAGGGTGATCCAGAAACTCCTATTCTGTGGGTTTTACGTGACCACCTGGATGTAACTAGTCCTAAATATGGATGTGGCGCTGGTTTGTGTGGCGCCTGCACAGTACATCTCGATGGAGCTGCTATACGTTCTTGTTCAATCCCCATATCTGAGGCAGCTGGAAAAAAAGTGGTTACTTTAGAAGGTTTGCCTGAGAAAGTCGGCCAGGCCCTTCAGTCTTCTTGGGTTGAATTTGATGTTCCTCAGTGTGGCTATTGCCAGACGGGGCAAATGATGTCTGCAGCAGAGTTGTTGGCGAAAAAGAGGCAGCCCAATACGGAGGAGATTAAAAATGCTATGAGCGGCAATATCTGTCGGTGCGGAACGTACGCTCGTATTGAAAAAGCTGTTAAACGCGCTGCAGATAAATTGGTATAAGGAGATGAATATGAAAAATCACCCTCTTAAAAACACCAGTCGTCGCCAATTTCTCCAACATGGTGCAGCAGTCACCGGCGCATTTGTAGTGGGCATGTATCTCCCATTCACCAGTGATGCTGCTACCAGCGCTATTAATGATCCTGCGCTTGCAAATGCCTGGGTACGTATTACTCCAGACAATCAAATCACATTAATTTGTGCTCGCTCTGAGATGGGGCAAGATGTCTACACATCAATGCCCGCTTTGATTGCTGAAGAGTTAAATCTTCCCTTGTCAATGATTAGGGTTGAGATTGCTGGAGTGGCCCCGGTCTATATCAACGCTCTTTTGGGTGGGCAGATTACAGGAGGTTCAACATCAGTTCGTGAGGGTTTTGATAAGCTTCGTATCGCTGGAGCGGCAACCCGATCAGTTTTGGTGCAAGCTGCAGCCAATCGATGGAATGTTCCAGCTACCCAATGTAAGGCATTAAATGGAAAAGTAAGTCATGCCAATGGTATGACCGCTACTTATGGTGAATTAGCTGCTGAAGCGGCAAAATTGCCATTACCTGAAAAGCCAGAATTAAAGTCCCCAGCAAACTTTATGGTCATTGGTAAGCAAAGTATGCGTCGTTTGGATACCCCTGCAAAGGTAGCTGGTAAAGCGGTTTTTGGTATTGATGTAAAAATACCTGGAATGGCGATTGCCTCACTAGCGCAATGTCCAGTTATTGGCGGAACGCCTATGACTGTCGATAGCGTTAATGCCATGAAGGTCTCTGGTGTTATTAAGGTGGTGCAAATTTCTGATGGCGTAGCTGTGTTAGCCAATAATTTTTATGCTGCACGTAAGGGTAGGGATGCGCTAAAAATTACTTGGAATGAAGGCGCTGGCGCTACTATTACCAATGCAGGCATGCGTAAACAGCTTGAGTCTGGCTTATCTAAGCCCGGTGCGATTATTAAGACTGTCGGAGATGCTGGTAGCAACATTACTAATGGCAAAACCTTGAGTGCTCAATACTTTATGCCCTATTTGGCGCACTCTACTATGGAGCCTGTAAATTGCTCGGCCGAAGTGGCAAATGGAAAATGTCGCATTATTGGCCCCATTCAGTTTCAGCAAGGTGCCCAGGCTGTTGCTGCAGTCGCAAGTGGATTAAAGCCTGAAGACGTAACGGTAGAAACAACATTTTTGGGTGGTGGTTTCGGCCGTAAATTAGAGCTTGATTTTGTTCGCCAGGCGGCTGAGATTTCTAAGGCATCTGGCATGCCTGTGAAGATGTTGTGGACTAAGGAAGATGATATTACGCATGACTTCTATCGCCCGATGAGTGTTCATCAGATGGATGGTGCACTTACTGCTAGTGGAAAACTCAGTGCTTTAACTGCAAAAATGGTTTCTCAGTCGGTAACTGCGCGAGCATTTCCATCATTTGTAAAGGATGGAAATGACCCATTTATGGTCGAAGGTTCAGCTAACCTCACGTACGACATTCCAAATATCGAAATTAGAAATGTGATTGAAGATGCTGGTATTCGAGTTGGTTACTGGCGCTCTGTGAGTAATACTCTAAATGCGTTCGCAGTTGAGAGCTTTATGGATGAGGCTGCAAAAGCAGCAGGCAAAGATCCAGTTGAATTTAGATTGGCTTCTCTTCAAAAAGAACCAAGGGCTGTTGCGGTATTAAAGTTAGCCGTCCAAAAATCGGGCTATCAGGCTAAAAGTAAGAATTTTGGCGTTGCTCAAATGGAAGCTTATGGCACCTATTCGGCATGCATTATTGAATTAGATCCGAGCGCTTCAAGTACTAAAGTTAAAAAAATTACTTTTGTTTCTGATTGCGGTATTACGATTCACCCAGATCAGGCAAAGGCACAGCTGACAGGGGGCATTCTGTATGGCTTGGGCGCAGCTTTATATGATGAGATCACCATCGAGGCCGGTCGGGTACAACAAAGCAATTTCAATAACTACCCTAGCATTCGTATGAATCAGGCTCCAATCGTAGATGTGCATCTTGTGCCTAGCCAAGAGAAGCCAGGTGGCTTAGGTGAGGTTGGCGTTCCACTTGTTGCTCCAGCATTAGTAAATGCCATTGCTACTGCTACTGGTCACCGTATTCGAGAGTTGCCGATTAAAACCTAGTCCTTTTTTTGGGTAATGTAGCTAGAAAGCGCACCATTAAAGGTGCGCTTTCTATTTGAGCCTCATCTACAATCATCGAATCATGACAGTCAATTTACCCCTCCCCCAAAAAGACCAACTCAAGCCTGTAAAAGGCTTTGAAATGGGCATTGCTGAAGCTGGAATTAAAAAGGCTAATCGTAAGGATTTATTAGTAATGACTTTAGCCCCTGGTTCGCAGGTTGCTGGAGTTTTTACGCTGAATCGATTCTGTGCGGCTCCAGTGCAAGTTTGTCGCGAGCATTTGGCTCTTGACGGCAGCAAGGGGGAAATTCGGGCATTGGTAGTTAATACAGGCAATGCAAATGCTGGTACGGGTGAAGAGGGGATGAGGCATGCGCTCGAAACTTGCGCTGCTTTGGCTCGAGACCTAAACCTCAATCCAGAACAGATATTGCCATTTTCAACAGGCGTGATCCTTGAGCCTTTGCCCATAGAAAAAATTATTTCTGCCTTACCAAGAGCAGTTACTAATTTGGGTGGGGATCATTGGTTTGATGCTGCTGAAGCGATCATGACTACAGATACACAGCCAAAGGCGACATCGGCGACCATCGAAACTCCCGCGGGCTTGGTAACCATTACAGGCGTATGCAAGGGCGCGGGGATGATTCACCCTAATATGGCAACCATGCTAGGTTTTATTGCAACCGATGCAGGTTTTGCGCCAGGCTTATTGAATGCGTTAACGCGTGAGGTTGCCGACCAATCTTTCAATGCTATTACGATTGATGGTGATACTTCCACGAACGATTCATTCATCATTATGGCAACAGGTCAATCAACTGTAAGAGTAGATTCCATTTCTGATCCGCTCTATCCCCTTTTAAAAGAAGCCTTAATTTCTTTAGCTCGCAAATTGGCGCAAATGATCGTGCGTGATGGTGAAGGGGCTACAAAATTTATGACTATTGAAGTGCTTGGTGGCAAGACGACTGAAGAATGCCGGCTAGTAGCCAAAGCGGTCGCTCACTCTCCTTTAGTAAAAACAGCATTTTTTGCTAGCGATCCTAATTTAGGTCGCATCTTGGCTGCCATTGGTTATGCCGGAATTACAGATCTGGATGTCAATGGCGTGCAAATGTGGCTCGGTGATGTTTGGGTTGCTAAAGATGGTGGGCGCAATCCAAACTATCAGGAGGCTGATGGTCAAAGAGTGATGAAAGAGGCTGAAATTACCGTCAAGATTGATTTGGGTCGTGGCTCAGCGCAGCAAACAATGTGGACATGTGATTTATCGCATGAATATGTTTCCATTAATGCCGATTACCGCTCGTAGGAGACGTGAAGCCAATGAATGAGAAATTAGAGCGACTACTAAGTCACTTAGAAACTTTTTTACCAAAACCATTGACGGATGAGCAATGGACTTCATCCACGGCATTTAGATGGCGCCGCCGCGATAGTATTTTTGGCAGCATTGGTTTTTTACAACCAGTAAAACATGTGGCTGATATTACATTTGGCGATCTTCAAAATATCGATCGACAACGAGATGCGATTCGAGACAATACCAAAAACTTTATTCAAAACAAGCCGGCTAATAATATTTTGCTCACGGGCGCAAGAGGTACAGGCAAGTCCTCTTTAATAAAAGCGAGCTTGCATGAATTTGCATCTCAAGGTTTGCGTCTAGTGGAAGTGGAAAAAGAGCATTTAGCGGATTTAGCAGACATTACAGAGATCTTAGCTGACCGACCAGAGCGCTTTATTATTTTTTGTGATGACCTTTCATTTGAGGATGGTGAATCAGGCTATAAGGCCATGAAATCGGCCTTAGATGGTTCTGTTTCTGCTCAGGCGGATAACGCACTCATCTATGCAACCTCCAATAGACGCCATCTATTGCCTGAGTATATGAAGGATAACGAAGGCTATGTTCATGGTGATGATGGGGAAATTCATCCTGGTGAAGTGGTAGAGGAGAAAATTTCCTTATCAGAGCGCTTTGGTTTATGGCTTTCTTTTTACCCGCCAAAACAAGATGAGTATTTGATTATTGTTGCCCATTGGTTGCAGCACTTTGGCTTGAGCAATACACAGATAGAAGAAGCAAGAGCAGAAGCCTTGGTCTGGGCCTTGGAGAGAGGTTCACGTTCAGGCCGGGTTGCTTGGCAGTTTGCTAAACACTGGGCGGGCTCGCACGCATGAGTGATATAGAGCGTCCCGTCACAGAGGTAGCCGCTGGGATACTCTTGGATGGAGCAGGCTGCTATCTGCTGGGACAAAGACCTGAAGGCAAGCCCTATGCTGGCTACTGGGAGGTTCCGGGCGGCAAGATAGAGAAGGGTGAAACAGTATTTGAGGCTCTTAAGCGTGAATTACAGGAAGAGCTTGGAATTGATATTGAATCAAGCGAGGACCTGACATTGCTTGAGCATGATTATCCTCACGCCTATGTCCGCCTTCATGTCAGCATTATTCGAAATTGGAAGGGAACTCCTAAGGGCTGTGAGGGTCAGGAATTATCTTGGCAGAGCATCTCTGAAAGCGCTCCTACCGTAGGGCCTTTATTGCCGGCTGCTTGGCCCATGCTCGAGAAACTCAAGGAGTTACTGATTTAGAGCTGGCAAAGAGTCAATCTGAAAGGAACATCGACATTGACTGGTTGAGGCTTTTTATCACGATCTGATTGCATGAACCGGATGGACAGCAAATACTTGTTTGCGCTGATCTCGGAAAAAAGTGTGTCATCTTCAACCGCTATACGCATCAGTTGATAGACCTTCCCAGAAGGGGCTTGCTGAAATGCACCCTGGTGTGCAACCACATCCTTAGCTTCACCCGATTGACGTAATAGGCGTAAAAATATTTGGCATGCCTCATGCCAAGGTAGTAGTGGGGCAACATAAGCCTCCAATAGCTCCCTGCGTTCATGCGTAGGGCTATTTTTCCATGCATGATAACTTGGTAAGTCAATTGAGCTCGTGCCGCCAGGAATATTGAGTCTGGTGCGAATAGCATTAAGCCATTCACTTTCGGTAATTCCTGAATTCGGTTTGCCCATGGACTGATTGATATTGGTGGCAGCCATATCAATTTGAGAAAGTGTTTGTGAAAGCGCTTCTTGATCTACTTTTTGCGATGACTTTAGGCCATTGAGAGCATATTTTTGACGCTCAAATTCTTTGAGTAGCAGAGATTTGATATCGCCTCTTGATCCAATGTCACCTAAATCAAACAATACGGTGATGGCATTGTGATGAAGTTCTGGATCATCGGATCTCAGAAAGTGGTTAAAGCGGGCGAACAAGTACTCCAACCGAAGCATGCCTCGGACTAATTCATTGAATGGGTATTCGTAGACGATCACAGCCTTACATTTTATGACGAACTTTGCCAATCTTTGCTAATCTGCAAAAATTTTTCATTTAAATTTTTGACTTGACTCTTTAGGTTATCCAAGTCACCCGTATTTTCTATAACAGTGTTGGCTTGGGAGTTGCGGTCGAGTCTGCTGGCTTGAGCCTTGAGTATCTTCTCGACTTCGGCTCTAGAAAGATTGTTGCGGTGCATCACACGCTTAATTTGGGTTTCTACAGGACAATCAACCACAACCAAGTAATCAATGAGGTGCTGCCAAGTCCCCGACTCAATGAGTAAAGGCACTACAAAAACGAGGTAAGGGACACCATTTTTGGCTAACTCCAGGGCTTGTTGAGTGGTTTTTTGCCGAATGAGCGGATGAGTAATTTCCTCTAAAAGCCCTCTAAATTTGGGGTTTTCAAATACAAGTGTTCGCATCTTTGCCCTATTTAGCGCACCTGAGGCATCAATATAGTCTGAGCCAAATTCTTTCTGAATCAGGGGAATTGCACTTCCATTGGGGTCAGTAATTTGGTGGGCTATTAAATCCGTATCAATGACGCCTGCGCCTAGCTGAGTTAGAAGGTCGCTAACCACTGTTTTTCCAGAGCCAATGCCCCCGGTTAAGCCAACTAAAAGTATTTTTCCTTTTAAGGTGCTTAATTCAGATTGCTCAGTAGAAGAGTAGGGAGTAGTTGAGGACATAGCAATTGAATGATGCCAGCAATGGCAAGAAAAGGTCCAAAAGGAAAGGCTTGGCGATGATGTTGATTATTCCATTTAAGCCATATTAGCCCACCGATAAGTCCAGAAACTGAAGCAATAAACAAAGTGCTGGGCAGAGTGGCCCACCCAAGCCAGGCCCCAAGTCCAGCTAAGAGTTTGGCGTCACCCATTCCGATTCCATCCTGCTTTTTGAGTTTTTTGTATACAAGGTTGAGAATCCAGAGAAAGAGGTATCCAGCAATGGCTCCAATAAAGGCTGAGATTGGGTCAGTAAAGCGAAATTCAGAAAACTGGTTAAAGAGGATGCCGCTAATAATCAACGGTAAGGTAATTACATTGGGTAACCGAAAGGTTCGTAAATCCACATAGGCAAGATAGATTAATACCAGCACTAAAAATGCACGAATCCAGAAATTACCTTCAGCAAGCGCCATTAAATAATCTGTCCTAAATTGAAAATGGGTAAATAGAGAATTATGACTAGAGTTCCAATAATCGTGCCTATAAAAAGAATGAAGAAAGGCTCTAGAGTTTGACTTAAGGTATTAAGACTATTGCTTAGCCGCGCCCCAAGTGTCTCAGCTCTTTTTTGCAGCATTTCTGTTAAGGACCCGCTTTGAGCGCCAATTGTTAAAAGCTGTAAGGTTTCCACATCAAATAATAGGTGATTTGGATCGGCTAAACGTAATGAATCTCCTAAAGGCCAGCCCCTCGTGAGGTTTTTAAAGATTTCAGCGCTGAAATCATGACTAATCCAATGATTGGAGGATTGAGCCGTAACCCGTATGGCATCTGGCAAAGGCAAACCAGAAACAAGTAAGTGCCCTAGGGTGCGGCACCAGTAGGTAAGCGTTGCAAGGCGCAATAAATTGCCCAGAATTGGGATATGAAAACTCAGTTGATCACAATATTTCTGCAAGCGTGTGGACTTTATCCACGCGATAGCAAAGCTCCCAATGCAAATAATTAAAAAGAGCAAGATTTCTAAAAGTGAATCCTCTACGGCTGTGGAGATGCTAATCAGCAATTGCGTTGGCGCTGGTAACTCAGCTTTAAATTGCTCAAAAACTTCTTTAAACACTGGTACAACCCAAACCATCATCATGATTACCAAAATAAAAGAAGTAACCAATGTAATGATTGGATAGGCCAGTGATTGCTGAATTTTTCGTCGCAGTTCAATCTGGGCTTGTAATTGTTTGGAGATGGTTTTTAGCGCTAGGGCAAGGTCGCCAGATCTCTCGCTTACCCGAATTAGATTGATAAATTCCATAGAAAACAGAATGTCTTGATTTTTGAGGCTATGAGAAAAGCTATATCCTTTTTTAAGATCATCGCATAGGCTACCCAACCAATTTTTCCAAGATTTAGGTGCAATTTCAGAAAGCAAAAGCATTGCATTTAAGAGAGGTAATCCTGCATGTAGCAATGAAAGTAACTGTTGTGCAAAATGCAATTGCTCATGTTTGTTGAGAGTTTTATGAAAGAAAAGGCGAATATTCATTTTTTTATGCCCCCACTTCAATATCAAGTGACGACTGCTGAATTAAGCCTTCCATCACATAATGCATGCCTGCACTATGCATGCTCACATATTCTGTTGAAGTGGCTAAATTCGATGGAGTAAGAACTTCGTGCACACCTTGACGCCCAAAATAAGTAGTTCCCTTGCAGTGTTTGCAATTCTTTGAATTGGCGCCATGACAATTTTTACAAATTTTACGAATCAATCTTTGGGAGCTAACGCAACGTAAGCATGACTCAAGGGCCTCTTGGTCGATCCCTAGTCCGTGAAGCCGTGAAAGTGCCCCTGTCGCATTTCTTGTGTGTAGGGTACTGAGAACAAGATGCCCAGTTTGCGCAGCTTGTATAGCGAGTTGAGCAGTGGCAATATCCCGAATCTCTCCAATCATGATGACATCAGGATCTTGCCTCAATAGGGCGCGAATGATGGTGGGGTAATCTAACCCAGCTCGAGGATGATGGGCAACTTGGTTTACGCCTGGTAGGCAAATTTCAATGGGGTCTTCCACAGAGCAAATGTTTCGTTCGACTTGATTGAGCTCTCTAAGGCAGCTATATAGAGTGCGAGTTTTTCCACTACCAGTGGGCCCTGTCACCAGAATTAAGCCATTAGTTTGATGAATCGATTTTCTAAAAAATGTTAATTGTTCTGGCAATAAACCAATTTGGTCTAAGGCTAAATCCTCTAATTTACTTGGAAGAATGCGCACCACTGCTTTCTCACCATACATTGTTGGGAGAATTGAAACGCGACAATCAATATTGGGTTTAGAGAAGTCATTGCCTATAAATAGTCGTCCATCCTGAGGGAGTCGTTTCTCGGCTATATCTAGACGTGCCAATATTTTGATCCGAGTAATTAGACGTTCATGGAATTCGATTGGGTGATGTGACTGAACATAAAGAGAGCCATCGATTCGAATTCGCACGACAGTCTCTTGTGGGTGGGCCTCAATGTGAATATCTGTAGCTCTGGAGTGAAGCGCCTTTACTGTGATGTCATACCAGGTACGGATAATGAGTGAGTCATCTTGGGAGTTATTCAATCTTTATTAAATGTTTTTTAGGGCGATACAGTTTTACAGTTTTTATACCCTGATCATCAAATTGAATAATTTCCATCACAATTCCTGCGATACGAATGCTGACACTATGATCTGGAATTGCCTCTAGCTTTTCCAAAATTAAACCGTTTAAAGTACGAGGCCCATCCAAAGGCAGACTTAAATCTAATAGGCGATTTAAGTCTCGTAGCGAAGCGCTACCACTGGCTAAATAAGTGCCATCAGCTAACCAGCGTGGGTCTATAGAGAGACTTGAAAATGACGTTGTGAATTCACCGATTAACTCCTCAACAATATCCTCAAAGGTAACCAAGCCCAGTACTTCACCATACTCATTAACTACCAGACTTAAACGTTGTTGATTATCTTGAAAGAACTGCATCTGCTGGAGTACTGGTGTTCCGCTTGGAATAAAGTAGGACTCGCTAATCAGAGACCTAAAATCTTCATGAGTTAGTTCAGTATTTCCTAATAATGACAGCGCTTTTTTAACCGATAAAATACCAATAATGCGTTCGGAATCTCCTTCACATACCAGAAGTTTGTTGTGATAACAGGTCTCCAATTGCTCAATGACCTCATTAATCGGCCTTGAAAGATCAAGCACCTCAATTTTTGAGCGCGGAGTCATAACATCATCAACCAGAATATTTTCTAGATTAAACAAATTCAACAATATATTGCGATGATGATTTGATGAAAATCGATTGGACTCAAGAACTAGGCTACGAAGCTCCTCTTTAGACATTGCTCGATTTTCGGGTGACGCTTGCAGGCCGGATGCTTTCATAAGCCCAGATACAAAGCTATTAATAAGCCAAAGTAGCGGTTTGAGAAGATAGGTGAGGGGCAATATCAACCAACCTACATTTGATGCAATCTTTTCTGGAAAGGCGGCGCCAATCACCTTAGGAGTAATTTCGCTAAAAACAATGATCAATAAGGCAACCACTAGAGTTGCAATCGAAAGCACCAACCCACTTTCACCAAAAATATGTAGTGCAATACCAGTAACCAAAATTGGTAAAACTGTATTGATGAGGTTATTAGAAATTAGCAAAACAGATAAAAGCGAGTCAATCCGTTTCAAGAGCCTTTCTGCCAACCCCGCACCTGCATTGCCGCTTTTAGCCATTGCACGTAGGCGATGACGATTTGAGGACAACATGCTCGTTTCAGCCATAGAGAAAAAGCCGGATAAAGCGAGTAAAAAAAGGACAAGAGCAACTTGACCAAAAAAAGGCCAATCGTCAAAGAAGGTGTCCATTAGGCATGCCCGAAAAAAGTAAGGAAGAACCAATATAGCAAAGTGCTTTGAATTGAGCTATGACTTGGTTTACAAAGTACCTCATACCACCCTGATTATTATGTAAGAATCTTCCTCATGGTCCTAACCCAACTAACAATTTCTTCCGCAGATATTCAGTATTGCGTAATGGCCGCCCCCTTTGGGCGTCTTGGCATTTCTACGGAAATGGTAGAAGGGAGTCTAATGTTGTCCGGAATTGACTATCTCCCTTTTGAATCCTCCTTAAGGCCGCCAAGAAATGATCTGGCCAAAGAGGTGGTTAGGCAGTGCAAGGCTTACCTTAAAAACCCATCACACCATTTTGATTTGCCCCTAAAGCCAGTTGGCACATCCCATCAGCAAAAAGTATGGGGTAGCGTTCTAGATATCCCCCTTGGTTTAACTAAAACTTATGGCGAATTGGCTCATTTAATTCGAAGTGGGCCACGTGCAGTTGGTACTGCATGTGGAGCAAATCCTTATCCCTTGATCGTGCCATGCCATCGAGTAGTTTCAGCACAAGGAATTGGCGGATTTATGAAGGAGAATTCACCAGGTTTTTATCGCCAAATTAAGATTTGGCTTTTGAAGCACGAAGGTATTTTGTAAAGTCATTACAGTTTTCTCAAAGACTTAGAAAAGAGGTAAAAAAAGATCTTTATTAGCCCATCATAGCTTGCGGCTAGCTTGGTAAAGACATAGAACATGCGTACGGTGTTTCTAGTAAGCTTTACCTCTTCTTTGCTATTGAATTCTTTTTGAGTTGCGATTTTATTTAAGGTCATTACTGCTAGACCAAATGCCAGAAAACAAAATTGCCTAATGCCTTTATCCTCTTTGGGTATCAGGAGGATATATGTCAAAGACTCTTCTAGCTTGAAGTAGGCAATGTGTAGCAGATCCACTTGGCTCATGTGAGCTGGCTTCCAAGATACTCCACGCGCTCTATCCTCAGGCGAATCTTTGAGAATATTTGTCATTTGTAAGGCTTGCCCAAATGCAATGGCTAAGCTTTCATGCCCTTTAATATTTTTAGCAAATTCTGGAGAGTATTGACTAAAAATGCTGGTAAGTAACTCCCCCACAACACCAGCGACAACATAGCAATACTCTTCAAATTCTCTTAAATCTTGAAGTCCGGATTGAGTTTGCTTTCCATGAAAATGGGACATGCCCTCTGACATAATTGAAACGCAACGGCCAACAGCTTCTTGATCAATCGCTGGACAGGTATGCAAAATTCGCAATACAGTGGGCGTATGTGCAATTAAATCTAATTCATCATGATTTGAATAATTTTGAAGCGCCTGAAGACAGGGCTCTACAAATTTAATGACGGGCGTTTTACCGAGCACGGCATCTAAAAATAATCGAGAAAGATCTTGCTTACTTGCTGGGGTTAGCTCTGCTGCATCTTCAATGGTGTCGATGATTCGACAAAGAAGATAGGTATTGCCAATAACTTTCTCAATGGGGAAAGGCAAAAGGGGGATAGTGAGGGCAAAAGTGCGAGATACCGAATTGAGGATGGCTTTTTGATAAGCTAAATCAGCACTAGGGTTCTCTATTGAAAAATTCACCTTTGAATTATGTCAGACTAACCCACTTAAAATTGGAGCTGAAGACACTCTTGGGTCGCATGCGATGTACTTATGAGATTTTGTCACCTAAAGAAAAGACTTTTTAAACCTTAGGTTTGCCTTACAAGTGAGTATTCGCACAGTGCATAAAGCGCTTTGGTTGCTTCATTCTCTGGGAAATGTTTCAGGGACTCTAGGGCTAAATCTGCTTCTTTTTTGGCTGCCACTTGCGTGTAATCCAAGGCGCCTGAATTTTGGACAGCATTGAGGATTTGAGAAAATACATCTTCCGGTAAGTCTTGATTTTGCTCGATGGCAGCCCTTACTAGGAGGCGTTCTTCAGTTGTGCCATTTTCTAATAAATAGATTAACGGTAGTGTTGGCTTGCCCTCACGCAGGTCATCGCCCGCATTTTTCCCCATTTGCTCTGCATTAGCTGTGTAGTCTAAAAGGTCATCCATTAACTGAAACGCAGTGCCGATGTGGCGTCCAAAAGCGGCTGCTTGTTCTTGTTGCGCGAGGCTTGTATTAGCCAAAATAGCGCCGAGCTCTGTTGAGGCTTCAAATAATTTAGCGGTTTTATAGCGAATGACTTGGAGGTAGCTTGCTTGGCTGACTTCGGGGTCATTCATATTGAGTAGTTGCAATACCTCGCCCTCGGCAATTGTATTGGTGGCATCAGACAAGATCTGCATTACTCGTAGGTCCTTGGGACCAACCATCATTTGGAATGCTCTTGAGTACAGAAAATCCCCAACTAAAACGCTTGCCGCGTTACCAAAGGCAGCATTTGCGGTCTCTCGACCTCTTCTTAGGGTGGATTCATCGACGACATCATCATGTAATAAGGTGGCTGTGTGAATAAACTCCACCACGGCTGCCATTTCTAGTGCATATGGCGTTTCTTTGCCATTGGCTAAGGCCTTGGCAACCAATAAAAGGAGTGCTGGCCGTACCCGTTTGCCACCAGCCTGGATAATATATGTGGAAATTTGGTCAATTAAAGCAACTTTTGACGCTAATTTCAGGCGAATAACTTCGTCTAATGCCTTGAAATCTAAGGAAATTGGGGCCAAAATTTGGCTTAGTTCATTGTTTTTGACAGTGCTCGTCATGC
>Ga0316230_1000387_pt1 | contig 63370 bp, 56 predicted proteins | sample TBH18025metaG_FD_206004 | JGI IMG/M metagenome (GOLD analysis project Ga0316230, IMG submission 206004) | Freshwater microbial communities from Trout Bog Lake, Wisconsin, USA - TBH18025 | ecosystem: Environmental > Aquatic > Freshwater > Lake > Hypolimnion/Profundal zone | place: USA: Wisconsin... | reverse complement strand
GCTTCGGGGTGAGTTTGGCGTAGGCCGCGCGCGCCACGTCCAGCACATCCGTGTCGTCCGGCTCGGCGGCAAAATAAGTTTTGCCGTCCGGCGTTTTCATGTCCGCCTCGTTGCCCTTGAAATCAATCACGTCCACCGTGGCACCGGTCGGAATTGTTACCCCGCCTTGAAATTGAATTGCCGCCTTGACCGTGCATTGAGCCGGCCACAAGTCCGGCCGTCCGGCCAGTTCGGTCCAGGTCAGTTCGGTCCAGGTCAGTTCCTGCGCGGCGGCGGTGAACGCCAGCCCACCGGCCACCAGCAAAGTGCTCAATACTTTCATGGGATGCTTGATTGGGTTAAGACCGACCGGTGTGCCGGCGGCACCGCCAAACTAGCATCGTCCGGAGCGCAGTCAAGGGTGCCAGGTGTTGCTGGACGCGCGCTTGCAGTCTCCAGTTTAGTCCGGGATAATGACGTAAAACTTGCCGTCCCCCTTCACCATCACGTCCAGCCCGGCATAGATGTTCTCCGGCGAAACCACCCCGACGGGAAATTCCTTCAATTGCTCCAGTTGCGTTTGCAGTTCCGGAATGCTGTTGAATTTTCGTTCCACCACCACCCGCGCGGCCACATCCCGGCGCAGACGATTTTCCAACTGGGCGTAGTCCTCGTTGGCCTGAACCAGATTGGTGCTGGTCTGGGCCAGGCTGGCCTCGGTCTGGGCGATTCGATTGTTGAGCACCGCCATCTGGTTGGTCAAATCCATGACGCTCCGGTTTAAAGTCCGGTTTTCCGCGGTCGCTGCGGCGACCTGCTGGTTCAGGCTGGTGATCTGTTGCGTCTGGAGTGTCACGGTGGACTGCGCTTCCGTCAGCTGGTTCGAGAGTGTCAGGGAGGTCTCGGCCAAAGTGTTGGACAGGGTGAGCAGGTTGCCATCGCGGATGGAGATTTGCGCCTGCGCCGTGTCCAGCCGGTTCGAGTAATCGTTGATCGTGCCGGCCGCCGTGTCCAGCTGCGCGTTGTCGCTCCACTTGGTCGCGGCCAGGCCGATGGCCAGCAGGATGCTGACGACAATCAGGATTTTGGACAGATTCGATTTCATAGGGTGATCAATGACTCATGGCTCTCAACCGACCAGTCAATCCATGTAATGAAACCTGGTCATCGCGGTCAAGAATCGGACGGTGACAATTCTGTGACATTCTTCTTCAAGCGCAAGGGCGGGGCGTATCGGCTGCTGCGCCGGAGAAAATTTGCAGCGGCTCACCGCCGCCATGCCGGAAATTGAATTCGTGAAATTCCTGGAATCCGTGTCACCCGTTTGCCGGCGTTTCCGGGTTCGCGTGGGATTCCCTCAATACGCCAGACGTTGCCGGACGCCATGCCACGGGATCTCCTGGATCTCCGTCACCTTCAGGAAATCCTCCGGGGCCGGGGGCTTCTGGCTCGACCAGTCAAACCCATAGACGCGTGCCCGTTCCCCGAACAGGTCGCCCGTTTCCGTGAACTTTCCGCTGAACGGGTCGTCCGTTTCGCAAACCACCAGCGCGGTCAGCGGCGGCAGGTTGTAAAAGTTGCAGTAGTCATGGATCGGTTTCATGAAACACCCGACGACCTGCTGGGGCACGCCGGTCAGTTGCCCGAGCGCGGCATAGGTCAACACCCTTTGCGCCTTTGCCGAGTCCACCAGCAGCGACCACAGTTGCGTCAGTCTCACATGGGTAGTCATAGTTGTCCTTCTGTTTAATTCACCCGGTCGCTTGAACCAGCATAAGCCATGCCCGGTATGATTCTTGTCCGGCAATCCCTAGTCATTGGCATCTGAATGTCCGGAATGAAGACGGTAGAACCATGTCCATTTTGTGTGCAAATTCTCTGTGGCGGTTGTCGGCCCGAGGCCATCAACCATCACCAATCAACTGCCGACCACTTTTCGCCGCCGGATTTGATCTATTGCCCATCGTGCGTGTTCGGCAATTAACGGTTCGGCATCGTGTGCGGTTTTTTCCAAGGCGGGCAGGGCGGAGACGTCGCCGACATTTCCCAGCGCGACGCAGACATTCCGCAGCAGCCCGCGCCGTTTCGTCCGCAAAATCGGACTGTCGGCGAAACGTGTTTTGAATTCCTGGTCGTTCAACGACAACAACCCGATCAAATCCGGCAGGTTCAAATCTTTTTTAGCATGCGGTTTCATCAAATTTCCCTCGCGCGCAAACCGGTTCCAGGGACAGGCCGCGAGGCAGTCGTCGCAACCGTAGATGCGGTTGCCAATCGCCGGCCGCAGTTCGACGGGAATGGAGCCTTTCAGTTCAATCGTGATGTAGGAAATGCAAAGACGCGCGTTCAGTTGGAATGGCGCGGTAATCGCGTTCGTCGGACACGCCGCGATGCAGCGTGAACAATTGCCGCAATGATTCTTCTCTGGAGCGTCGGGTTCCAGTTCCAATGTAGTGAGAATTTCCGCGAGAAAAATCCAGTTGCCCAGCCGCCGGCTGATGAGGTTGGTGTGCTTACCGATGAAACCGAGTCCGGCACGCTGCGCGAAGTCGCGTTCCAAAATCGGCCCGGTATCCACATACCACAGCGAGCGTGCCTCCTTGCTGCCCAGATGGTTCACAAATTCCGCCAGCGATTTCAGTTGTTCGCCGAGCACGTCGTGGTAGTCGTCAAACCGGGCGTAGCGGGCAACCACGCCATTCTTTGATTCCGAATTCGGAATTCGGAATTCGGAATTCTGGTAGCTTGCCGCCAGGCAGATCACGCTCTTTGCCCCGGCCAGAACTTTCTGGGGGTCCTTACGTTTCTCCGCGTTGCGTTCCAGCCACGCCATTTCACCGTGATTTTTTTTGTCGAGCCAGTGTTGGAATTGGTCTGCGCTCGCGGGCGCGGCGGCGGTGGTGAACCGGCAGTCGTCAAAACCCAGTTCGCGCGCGCGCTGGCGGATGGCAGCTTTCATCGGCGGCCCGAAGACTCCAGCCGGAACTGGTGCACGACCTGTTGCGCGACCTCACGGACGGAGCGCAGGTCGGTGTTCAGCAGCACGTCGGCCTGCTTGTAAAACGGTTCGCGCGCCGCGAGCAGTTCGCGGATTTTCGCCTGGGGATTCTTGTCGTGCAGCAGCGGACGATGGCTCTGGTGGCGCACGCGCTCCCAGATTTTTTCCGGCGATGACCAGAGGCAGACGACGAGCGAATGCGTTTTGAGGCTGGCGAGATTCTTCGGGTTCACCGGCAGGCCGCCGCCGGTGGCGATGACCGTTTTCTTCCGGCCGGCCAGATCCTTGACCATTTTTTCTTCGAGTGCGCGGAAGGCCGGTTCGCCGTCGGTCTCGAAAATCTCCGTGATGCTGCGGCCGGTAGCCGACTGGATGACGTCGTCCGTGTCGAGGTATTCAAAGCGCAACTGTTCCGCAACCAGCCGGCCCACGGACGTTTTGCCCGTGCCCATGAAACCGATGAGCGCAATGTTGGCGAGGTGGCGGTCGTTGTTCACGGCGGTAGTGATTAGCGGAAATCCGGGCGCAACGCACGTTTCAAATTTGCGCCGCTCGACACACCAGCAGATTTGGTCTAGGCTCGGCTCGTGAAACTACCGCCGCTGATCCTGGCCTCCGCTTCACCGCGCCGCGCAGAACTGCTCAAACTGATCCACGTCAAGTTCCGCATCCTGCCCGGCACCGTCGAGGAAGTCGCGCACGAACACCTCTCGCCGCTCGAAGTCTGCCAGCTCAACGCCCACCGCAAGGCGCGCGCCGTCGCCAAGCAGATTCCCGACGCGCTCGTGCTCGGCGCGGACACGCTGGTGTTTCTCGACGGCGAAATTCTGGGCAAGCCGCGCAACCAGGCCGATGCGCGGCGCATGTTGCGAAAGCTCCAGGGCCGGACGCATCAGGTTGTCACCGGCGTCTGCCTGATGCACCTGCGGGCGCATCGCGAACGCATTTTTGCCGTGAGCACCGACGTGCTGTTTCATCCGCTGGACGAGAAACAAATCCGGGATTACCTCGCCAAGATCCATCCGCTCGACAAGGCCGGCGCCTATGCGCTTCAGGATTCCGGCGAATTGATCGTCTCGGAAATCTCCGGCTCCTTCAGCAACGTCGTCGGCCTGCCGGTGGAACGCTTGAAGTCCGAGCTGCAACTATGGACGGCGCGCTGAACGCAACCCGGCAGATTTATGAACGGCTGTGGCACGAGGCGGTTTCGGCGTTGGAACGCAACGAGCCGGAGCTGGACTTCCATCTGCTGAACAAGCCGCAAGATCTGCGTCGCGGCCTGGCTCTCGCCTTCCGGCCGGACGGGAATGTTCAAGGTTCCATCAGCAGGTTTCTGCATGAACTGGCGGAGGCCGCGCCCGGCCAGTATTTCTACCGTCCGGAGGAATTTCATGTCACCGTGCTTTCCATCATTCCGGGGTCGGAGCGCTGGCAGGAAAAAATCCAGCATTTGGCGGCTTATCAGTCCGTGATTGGCGAGGTCTTGCAGCGTCACCGGAAATTTTCAGTCACTTTCCAAGGCGTGACCGCGTCACGCGGTGCGGTGATGATCCAGGGATTCCCCGTTGACAACACACTGGCGCGGCTGCGGGAGGACTTGCGGGAATGCCTGGGACAAAACGGTTTTGGCGACCAGCTGGATGTCCGCTACAAGATCAACGCAGCCCATGTCACGGTGATGCGCTTTTGCCGCGCGGACGCGGACTGGAAACGTCTGCTGTCGCTGCTCCAGGCAAACCGCACGACCGGCTTTGGCGAAGTTCGCGTGGCGAACCTTGAATTGATATTAAGCGACTGGTATGCCTCGGCCGACCGAACCCGCACGTTCCAGAAATACAAGCTGCCGGACCGTCCGCTTTAGTTTCCCTGACCACAATTTCCGGCAACCCAGATTGAATCTGGTGTTTACCGAAGAATAATTTATGCTCTCCTCGCAATGCTCGAACCACTGACCAATCCGCAGATCCGCAAATTTAAGGCCGCCGCGCAGCAACTCGAACCCATGCTCAAGGTCGGCAAGGCCGGCTTGAGCGAGGGCTTCATCCGTTCCGTGGATTTGGCGCTGGCACAACACGAACTGGTGAAGATCAAGTTCGCGGAATTCAAAGCGGAGAAGAAGGAACTTGCCCCGCAACTGGCAGAAAAGACCGCCAGCCACCTCGTCATGCGCGTCGGCAACGTGATGGTGCTGCACCGGCCCAAGCCAGCGCCTACCGCTCCGGCTGCCGTCTCGGAAATCTCTTCAGCGCAATAATTCCTGCCACAATTTTTTACTGCGTGCCGACGCGGATAAAACCGGTCTTGGACGGACTGAACAAGGAGAGTGGAATAGCGCTCGTCTTGGAGGTTCCGTCGCCGGGGATGTTGGTCCAGGTCAGCCAGGTGCCGGCGGTCAGGTTGGTCCGGTATTGAATCGTATTGGTAAACCCCGTTTGCGACGAGAAGGAGAACTGGAAATTTCCGCCAATGGTCTGCGGTTTCAACAACGTGACGTGCTGGGCGCCGGCGGTGACCACGAAGATGGCGTTGGCGGTGGTGTTTAAATCCAAGTTCCCAGTCCAGCTCGCGACGGTCTGGGAATCATTGGCATCCACCGGCACGCTGAATGATACGTTCGGGTAATTGTTGGAAACATAATTGACAGAGCAGTAGTTGGTGCCGGCAATGAGGCCGGGCGTCCAACTGGTGGCGCTGATGGGCAGGAAAGTTCCCGCCGGGTTGCTGCCGTCAATGTTCTGTTTGGCGACGTTCAGGGTCGTGTAACTGGCCGGCCCCTGCCACTGGATGGCGGCGGTGGACGGGAAGCCGGTGGCCCCGTTGGTGGGCGCGATCAACTTGACGGCGGGAAGCTGGTTCGTGGTCAGCGCCAGACTCACGCTGAACTTGAACTGGCGTTGATTGGGCTGGCCATAATTGATGTAAAGGCTCCACAGGCCGTTGGTGCATTCGTTCATCAACTGTCCAAAGGAATTCAGAATGGCCGAGCCGTTGCCGTTGCCGCCCTGATCGGCATGGGCGTTGAAATAATTATTTGGCGATTGAATGATGTTGGTCGTCGTGCCGGTGCCGGCGGGGGTGATGGAATTGAAGGAGGGGAAAGCGATATAGGAATCGCCAAACGCGGAATCCTGCTGCCGGTAAATGTTCAGGGTGATGTTCGCGGAAACCGGGTTGGTGTCCGGCGGGGTGAAGACGACATTATCCAGAAAACCGGCCATGTTTGGATCCGCGTCGCCATTTGCATACACGCTCCAAATCAAGGTGTGTTGTCCCGGCGGGATGACTATGGGACCACTGCCGAGAGTGGTCTGGATGGACTGCCAGTCGTTGGCACCGTAAAGATCGTAGATGTCATTGGTGTTGAGATCGTCAATGGCAAACTCATAATCCATGTTCTGGTTGGGGTCATTGTCCACACTGGACCAGTTGAAGGTGAGTGTGCCGGGGCCGGTGACGGTGGCGGTGAGAGTGCTCGTCTGGGAGTTGCTGATGACGCCGCTCTGGTCGGCGGCGGGCGTGCCACCATAGGTGTTTGTTGTCTCGACAAACCAGTTGGCATCGCCGCTCGTGGTTACAACCAAATTGGTGGCCCCGATGGCTCCGGCCAGCGTTGGGAGATTGCCGCCATTGTGAATGTTGGCCACATCACCGGCCGAAAGGTTGGTCGAATAAATCCGCACGTCATCCAAAAACCCGGCGTATTGATAATAACCGCCGGCAAGCGATATGTAGCCTTGCGTCACGACCGGGTTGGTGATGCCGTAGCCGCTCGCCTCCAGAGTTCCGTCCACATAAACGCACATCAGGCCGTTGGTTTGCTGGCGCGTGACGGCCAGGAAGTGATATTTGCCGTCATTGACGCTCGTTGCCGAATGCAAGGTTATCGTGCCGGGGCCGTCGGACGAAACCACGGTGAAAGCGGCTTTGCTGCCCGTGATGGACAGGGGAATGGTGCAATGGTTGTTATAGTCGGCCCCGGCGAAGAAGATGGGCGCGCCGTAGTAGGCGTTGGCGTAATCACTGTTCACGGAATTGCTCGTGCTGACCCACGCGGTCACGGAAAAATTTCCCGCCAGCGCGCTGGAAAAAGTTTGATAGGCGGGATCGTTTTGGGTAAAGCAATAGGAAGACTGGCCAAAAAACTGCCGCGAATAATTGCCGATGGCGGCATCGGTGGAAAAAGTATCATACTCCGGGTTCGTGCCGCTGCTGGTGCTGCAATCCGAGTAGAGGTTGTTGCCGGAACTGTCAAATGTGGCGTTGTTCGTCACCTCAAAATTGTAACGCGCGACGAGGAATGGGTCATAGTCATTGGCCGGCGTGCCGACGGTGAAGGTGACATTGTAGCTGTTGACGTAGGCGAAGTGGGCCTCCATGGTCGCGGTGGAGGTCCAGCCGGAAATCGGCTGGCCGGAACTGTTCGTCGGCTGGCTGGCGGTGACCAGCGCGGTGATATTGCTCTGGTAAGTCACGGAGAACTGGTTGGTGCCGTTCGGCAGCACCGTCCCCGGCGTACAAGACGTTGTGTTCGGTGCCAGATTCAGGCCCGTCACATAACTGCCATTGCCGTTGGTGTCCACGAAGTCGTCCTCGACGTAAAGCGTGCCCGTCCAGTTCGGCCCCGTCCACTGCAACAGCGGCTGGTTCGGGACCAGTGTCTGGCCGCTGGTCGGATACACCGCCTGGGGTGCCGCGCCGACAAGGTTGCTGGTTACGCCGGTGACCAACACCGAGAAGAAATACCTGTTGGTGGAGGTGTTGTTGGTGACGGTGATCGACCACAGACCATTGGTGACGCCGAAGAGCATCGAGTCGAACGTGCCGTAGTAGCTGCCGCCGCCGCAATCATTGTTGTAACACTCGCTGATCACGCCGTTCGTGGCCTGATAGATGAGCCGCGAACCGTTGGCCGGAATCTGCGGCGAGGCGATCTGGTATATGCCCGTGGGGAAATTGGGCAGACTGGCGTTGGCGCTCAAAAAAGGATAAAAATAATAGCCAAAATTGTCGTGATACAAATGCACATCCACAGTCAGCCCGGCGCGGGCGGGCAGGGCCATGGCGACGGCGGCGGTGAGAAGAACCAGGGCGCGGGAAAATTTCCCGGCGCAGAAGGGCGCGAAGAATTTCATGATGTGCTCCTATGATTAAAAGCGGGGAGATTTCCCACTTGTTGTTGATATTTTCCGACTCAAATTCGATTTACTCACGCGCTGCGCCGGAAATCAATCCCAAACTGGCAAAGGTTTTAGCCTCGAGATTTTAGCATCGCTCATGTAACGCAACATAAGGCCAAATCCAATTCACGGAGCCTTTGCCACTGCTTTCTGCGGCCAAATTTCAATCACAGGTCAGTTCCGGCCACAGCAGCGCGCTCATGCGCTGGCCTTTCGCGAAACAGTCGAGGTTGTATTTTTCGTTCGGCGAATGGGCATTGTCATCCGGCAGACCGAGGCCGAGCAGCAGCGTGTCCGCGCCGAGGATTTTTTTGAAATCGTTCACAATCGGAATCGAGCCGCCCTCGCGCATCAAGACCGGTTTGCAGCCAAAAGCCTTTTCCAAAGCGCGCAACGCCGCCTGCGCTTCTTTGCTGGTCGGCGAAACCAGATACGCCTCCGCGCCGTGGCCGGCCTCGATCTCCAGCCACACCGTCGGCGGACAGATTTTTTTCAGATAATCGCAGACGAGCTTGCGGATGTTCGCGGGTCTTTGGTTCGGAACCAGCCGGCAGGTGATCTTCGCGCTCGCCCACGCCGGCACGATGGTTTTGTTGCCCTTGCCCTGATAACCGCTCGTCAGGCCGTTGATTTCAAACGTCGGCCGCGCGCTGCGCTGTTCGGTCGGCGTGAAGCCGTGTTCGCCGAAAAGTTTTTTCACGCCGAGCAGTTTTTGCAGTTGCGCATCCTTCAGCGGCAGGCGGGCGAACTGTTTCCGTTCGTAAGCCGACAGCGGCACGATGCCGTCGTAAAATCCCGGGATGGCGATGCGTCCGTTTTTGTCGTGCAGTTGGCCCAGCAGTCGGCTCAAGGCTGTCGCCGGATTTTCCACCGCGCCGCCAAACACGCCGGAGTGCAAATCGCGCGCCGGCCCGTGCAGCTTGATTTCGAACGCGATGATGCCGCGCAAGGCATACGTCAGTGCGGGATGCTTTGGGCTGGGCATTCCGGTGTCCGAGACGACCACGGCGTCGCATTTCAATTCCGCACGATGGGTTTTGAGAAATTTGGCGAGGTTCTCGCTGCCGACTTCTTCTTCGCCTTCGATGACAAATGTCAAATCGCAGGGCAGGGGCGTGCCGGTTTTCAAATAGGCTTCAACCGCTTTCAAGTGCGCGAAAAACTGGCCTTTGTTGTCCGTGCTGCCGCGTGCGTAAATGGTCTTGCCGACGATGCGCGGCGCGAACGGCGGCGTGTGCCACAAGTCGAGCGGTTCCGGCGGCTGCACGTCGTAATGGCCATAGACCATGTAGTGCGGCTTGCGGGAATCTTTCGCGCGCGGAGTTTTGGCGAGCACGATGGGATGCCCGGCGGTCGGGCAAAGTTTTGCCTCCAGCCCGATCTGGCGACAATGCTGCACGAGCCATTCGGCGCAGGCGCGGAGATCTTTTTTATGCTGCGGCTGCGCGGAGACGCTGGGAAACCGGAGCAGTTCACACAATTCGGCCACGAAGCGGGACTGGTTTTGTTTCAGATAATCAAGAACGACTTGCATGACGCATAGTTAATCCGCGAACGGCGCGCTTGCCAAAACAAAACTCAATCATGCCGGTAATTATTTGCTCATAAGAACGGTGAAAACAGCCGCGCAATGGCGTCGCGCAGTTTTCCGGGAACCGTCCGCGCGTCCACCTCGGCTAGGGTTACTTCGTGCGCGCTAAGCATTTTCTTTTTTACGACCAGGGCCATTTTATCCGCGAAGTCGCGGCCGTAGCACTCGACGTTCAGCTCGAAATTCAGCCGCAGGCTGCGCGCGTCCCAGTTGGCCGAGCCGAGCAAAACCCAGTGGCCGTCCACAATCATCAGCTTGGAGTGGTCGAACGGCGGCGGCGTGAGCCAGAGGTGACAGCCGCGCTGGAGCACCTGCCACCACAGCGAGCGCGACGCCCAATGCACAAACGGCAGATTGTTTTTTGCCGGCAAAATGATGTCCACGCGCACGCCGCGCAGCGCAGCTAGGTTCAGCGCCGAAATGAGCGTAACATCCGGCAGAAAATACGGCGTGACAATCTGCACGGAGGTCTGCGCCTCGGCCAGTGCGGCGAGTAGCGTCCAGCGGAGTTTGTCAAAGTCCGCATCCGGTCCGTCGGTGATGACGCGGGCGATGACGTTGCCGGATTCCTTCAGTTCAGGAAACCACAATTCGCCGTCGAGAACTTCGCCGGTGGTGAATGCCCAATCGTTGACAAAAGCTTCCTGCAAGCGCGTGAGGACCGGCCCCTCAACCCGGAAATGGAGATCCTGCACCGGGCTTTTGGGCTGGCTGGCGAGGACATTGCCGTGCCGGATGTTCATGCCGCCGGTGAAACCGAACCGGCCGTCCACGATGAAAACCTTGCGGTGGTTGCGGAGGTTGATCGTGGCCACGCGCCAGGGCTGGAGCAGCGACGACGGCAGGAATTTTCCGAACGGAATTTTTGCCCGGCGCAGGACGTGCGTGATGGGTGGGAAGGAGTAGCGTGTGCCAGCGGCGTCCACCAGCACGCGCACCTGGACGCCGCGCCGGACGGCGCGTTGGAGCGCGGCGACGAATTGCTGTCCAGTCGGGTCATTGTCGAAAATGTAGCTGACCAGCGAAATGGATTTTTTCGCCGATTCAATTGCGGCGAGCATCGCGGGAAACGCCTCATCGCCGTTGACGAGCGGTTCGATCTGGTTTCCGGACAGCAAGGGTTTTTCGACCACGCGGCCGACGACGCGGGCGAGCATTTTGAGATGTTCCGCGCCATCGTGCTGCGGTTCACCGAGATTTTCCGGGAGGTCGCGGCTGAAAGTATTATGCACGCCCAGCCGGATGGCACGGCGGCGGATGCGGTTGACGCCCAGCGCGAGGTAGAGCAGGGGACCGAGCGCCGGCAGTGTCCAGATGACTCCGAGCCAGATGGTCGCCGAGCGGGTGTCGCGTTTGTGCAGCAGCGCGTGGCTGGAGGCGAGGAGGCAGGCAAGCAGATCAAATCCGGCAGCGAAGTGCGGCCAGAAACGCGCGAGGTGATCGAGCCAGTCCATCGGCGGCAATGTTCAACGGAAGCGCGGCTCGGCGCAAGTCTGGCGAGATTATTTTGGAAATGGAATCCTCTGCTAAAATCCCCGGAATCGGCATTTTTTTTGGTGCGACCGGTATTTGTCGGGCGGAGACGACACTTTTCCCGGAAAGGAACCAAAAAATCAGGCAACTTTCAACGTGGCGGGCTGGCCACGGCGTTCAGGCTACTCGTTGAGGCCCCAATGTTCGGTCGGCCAATGTTCCAGAATCTCCTTCAGCAGCGGCGTCATGGTTTCGGCGCGTTCACGGATGGTTTCAACCGTGCAGTGCGGGAGGTGTTCGGTGGCCGGGCAATGTTTCGGCGGTGTTCCGGCTGTGATGATGAGAGCCGGATTCGTCGGATCAGCCAGCAACTTCGGGCCTGAAGATATGTTGATTGCGGCGTTCATACCTATGGCTTCAAAGTCACGATGCACCCGCCTTGGAAATATTTCCACAAAAAAATCGGGGAAAATTGAATTTGTTATTCACCGGCGGTTCACCGTTCGCGGAAGTTGTTGGCACTAGGCATTCCTAGAGGCTTGAAACACCGCGAGGCAAACCTGTGCCGACGCCGGATCGTTCAGGCAAAGCGCGCCTTCGCTGATGCGCGGCGACGGATCACCCCTGAGCCGGATTGGAAAACGTCCGGTCAGGGAACGGGCCAACGCCGTGAAATCCGTAAGGCCTTCCGCCAGCACTTGTTTGCGGCTGATGAGCCGGAACTCGCCGCGGCTGCCGGGCGCGACGTGCTTCATCAATTCCACCGTCAAGCGGCCCATTGTGTAGCGCGGATTGATTTCCACAACCGGCTTGAGCCGGATTTTGCCTTCGGCATCGCGATAGGCAAACGCATCAATGCCGAGCGGGCCAAAATAATTGACGCGGCGCAACTCCTCTTCCAGCAACGCAAAAATATCCGCGTAAAGTGCATGGAGCCTTTGCGCGATGTCCGGCGGATCGGGAATCAGCGCGATCAAGTCCGCCGGGATTTTTTTCTGGTGGCCCGGCGCGGCGGTGTTGGCCTGGAACTGTCCTTTGGCGTCGTTGATCAAACCGGTGTAGCCGCAAATCTTCAAACCTTCACTCGTCATTTCCAGTTGCACGGAGAAATCCAGTTCGCGTTCCAGCCACGGCTCGATGACGAGTTGCCGGCCATTCTCGACTGCGTTGACAATCCAGCGGCGGTGCACTTCTAAAATCTCCGGCTCAAACAAGCGGATCGCGTTGCTACCTGCGAGGCCAAGCGCTTCCTTGATGACAATTTTGAGATGTCCGCGCTGGCGAATCGTCGCAATCGCGGCGAGCGCTTCCGTCAGGAAATTGACGGCCACACCGGCTTCGTGTTCGGTGCAAAGCCATGAATTACTGGTAGGGCGGCGTTGCTGCGCCGCCTCTTGGTTTTGGCTGCGCGGCAGCGCAGCCCCACCAGCCAGAATTTGTTTCAGCAGTTCCGCGCTCCACGCTTTTGAGTAAAGCTGCGCGATGGCCGGGTTGAAACTACTGCTCGCATCACGCCGTTCACCGGTGAGCTTGGCAAAAAGCGGTGAGAACATTTCCACGCTGTCCGGCCCCCAGGCCCACGGACGCAGCCGGCCGAGTTTGCGTTCGGCAAGTCCGGCGCACCGGCTCAATTCCACAAACTCCGGCAGCGCAAAACCCGCCTGCTTGATGCCGCTCAAAAACTCCACCGACGGTTTTTGGCTCACCAGCACGATGTCGTCCTGCCGGCAGAGAAACTGCGGCAGGTTTTCCAGGTCGCGCGCAAGCTGCGCCTGATGTTTGGTGGGATTGAATGATTTGCCGTGCGCGATGCGGGCTTCGGCGAACGGATTGAAGACAAAAACATTCGGCGTGCGGCCTTTGGATTGTGAAAAAACATCCAACTCGGCAATGAACTGCGCGTCGAGTCCCGCCGCGCGCCGGCCTTCGACATTCAACGTCATGCCTTTTGCGCGCTGCGGCGAGAGCGGAAATTTCAACTGGCGGCAAAACGCCTCCCAGTCGCTTTCGCCCGGATTTTTCCAGCGGCGAAACCATTTTAATCCATACGCGACGTGGCCGATTTCGTCGTGATAAATCTTGTCGAGCAGCTTTGCCGTCGCCGCATCACCGACCGTCGCGAAGCCTTGCGCGAAATGCCGCGCAAAATCCAGGTTCGCCTGCTCGAAGGTCAGGCACAGGCTGGAGACGTAATCCATCGGATTTTCCATCACCGAAACCGAGCGCCAGAAATAGCCGCTTACCGGCAGTTCGCCGAAGTGGACGCCGCACTCCGTCATGCGCCGGAGGTAAAGCTGCGTGTGCTCCTGCTCGTCCTTGAGCGTTTGCAAAACGCCCTTGCGGAACGCGGCGGGCGCATCGGGAAAACGCAGCAGCACCAGCGCCATCAGTTCGGTGGCGAGTAGTTCGTGATTGGCGAAGAAGTGCAGCAGGCGTCCGCGCTCCGATTCCTGTTCAAGATTCTTGGTGCCGGGAAAACTGTCGCGCGCTTCGCCGGTTGTTTTGAATCTTAATTCCGCCGGCCGGCCCGGCGCGGCGGGCGTCGCGAAGGCCGGCCCGGGATGTTCATCGGTAATATCCGCCGGACGCAAGAGTTTTTCCTCCAGCGTCGTGGCGAACAAAACGCGCTCGGCAAATTCACGAAGTTCCATGAAACACGGAATGGCGTAACAGTTGCACGGCGGAATTGCCAGCCTGTTTGCCGATGATCAAGGGCTGTTCGTCGTCATCGATGAATTCACGATGGAACCCGGCGCGGGTTGTTCGTCCTGCCCGGCTTCGAAATGTTTGATGGCCACGGCCACAAACAAACCGGCGATCAGGGCGGTGGAAAGTTTGAAGCGGTCGTGCGAATGGAATTGCAGTTCCGGCAGCAGGTCGCTGCTGGCGATGCAGAGAAAAGTTCCGGCACAAAACGCCAGCGAGCTGCCAAGAAAGGCCGCGTTGGAATCAGCAAGATGATTCACTCCGAGATAAAACAGGACGGCACCGATGGGGCTGACCAGCGAAAACATCCAGTTCAAGAGGTGCTTTGAAAAATGCGAGCTGCCGCTGGCCGTCATCAGCGCCGAGACCGCCATCGCGTCGAACGGCTTGTGGAGGATCACCACGAGGGCAACGCCCAGGCCAGCCAGTCTGGCGTGGCCGTGGACTCCGGCTTCGACGGCGGCGGCCAGCGCCAGGCCGTCGAGCAGCGAGTGCAGCGTCAGGCCGAGCGCAGTGCCGACCCAAGAAAGTTGCTTTGCGGATTTATCGGCCAGCGTGTGGGCATGATGCTCATGACCGTGATCGTCCGGTGCGGCGTGGTCATGGCAGCAATCCTCCGGGTCGCCTTCCGGCGAGTCGTGGTGATGAAAATGGAAAAAGCGCTGGAGAAAAAACATGGCCAGGAAACCGCCCAGCATCCACGCGACCGTCCGGTCAATCGAATGCAGTTGTTCGTCGGCGTCCGGCAAAAAATGCAGCAGCGCAATGCCGAGCATGAGGCCGGCGACAAAGCTGATGGCGATCTGCAACCGCGCGTGTGTCGGTCGGAGGATCAACAAAAACCAGCCGCCCGCCAGCGAGGCCAGCAGCACCAGGAGGCAATAAACGGCCAGCAGCCAGCCGGCGGGAATCACAGTTTCAGTCATAGGTCATTTTGAAATTCATCAAGCCGGGGCGGCGTGTTTTAGCATTGCAAATGATTTGCAACGTAACAGGTGGCGTGGCAACGGCAAGTCCAATTTTGATCCGGTCGCATCGGGGCGCCGGGGCGGCGCGGGATTTTTTGTTTCGCATTGGCGGGCGAGTCTTTATTCTGTTTGGGTGAGCACCGTTACCGTCCCATTGGGTCAGCGCAGCTACGCCATAAAAATTGCGGCGGGACTGCTCAGGCAGCTTGGCGTCGAGTGCGCGGGCCTCAAGCTCGGCGCGCGGTGCGCCATCATCACCGACACCAACGTCGGCAAAAAATTTGCCAAGCCCGCCTTTGAATCACTCGTCAAGGCCGGGTTTGAACCCACGCTCATCGTTGTTCCCGCCGGCGAAAACTCCAAGAGCCTGAAGTCCGTCCAGGCCTGCTACGACCAGCTCGCAGCCAACCGGCTGGAGCGGAAATCCTTCATCGTCGCGCTCGGCGGCGGCGTGGTGGGCGACCTCGCGGGCTTTGTGGCGGCGACCTATCTGCGCGGCATCCCGTTCGTGCAGGTGCCGACGACGCTGCTGGCGCAGGTGGACAGTTCGGTCGGTGGCAAGACCGGCGTGAATCTGAAGGCGGGAAAAAATCTCGTCGGCGCGTTCTACCAGCCGAAGCTGGTGCTGTGCGATCTGGACACGCTGAAAACTTTGCCGGAACGCGAGTTTCGCTCTGGGCTGGCGGAGGTCGTCAAATACGGCATCATCTTCGACGCGAAATTGTTCGTGCAGCTTGAGCGCGATCTGCCAAAACTGCTCCGGCGCGAGCCGAAATCGCTCACGGCCGTCATTGCCCGCTGCTGCGAAATCAAGGCGGAGGTGGTCGGCCAGGACGAAACCGAGGGCGGCCTGCGCGCGATCCTCAACTTCGGCCACACCATCGGCCACGCGATCGAAAACAGTTCTGGCTACGGAAAATATTTGCACGGCGAGGCGATCGCCATCGGCCAGGTGGCGGCGGCGAAGTTGTCGCAAAAAATTCTCGGCCTGTCGCCGGGCGAAGCGGATCGCATTGAAAATTTGTTTGTTCAAGCCGGGCTGCCGGTGAAAATTAAATTTAATCCCGCCCAGCGCCGAAAACTGCTGGCCGCGATGAAGCTCGATAAAAAAGTCAGCGCGGGTGAAATCAAATTTGTGCTTGCCGAAAAAATCGGCCGGGTCGTCTGGGGGCAAAATGTGCCGCAAGGTTTGATTGAAGAAGTTTTGATCTGTGGTTAAATAACTGCCCGATGATTCTGGTTCTGGACAACTACGACTCGTTCACCTACAACCTCGTGCAATATCTGGGCGAGCTGGGCGTGGACTTGCAGGTGCGCCGCAACGACGAGATTTCCCTCGAACAAATCCGCGCGCTCAAGCCGGAACGCATCCTCGTTTCGCCCGGTCCGTGTTCGCCGCGCGAGGCCGGCCTGTCCAACGATGTCATCCGCACGTTTGCCGGCGAGGGCATCCCGATTTTTGGCGTCTGCCTCGGCCACCAATGCATCGGGCACACGTTTGGCGCGGAAGTGGTCGTGAATTACCGCATGATGCACGGCAAGGTTTCGCCGATCAAACACAACGGCAAGGATTTGTTCGCCGGCATGCCCAGTCCGTTTCTCGCCACCCGCTATCATTCGCTGGTCATCAAGCGCGACACGCTGCCGGACGTTCTGGAAATCACCGCCGAGACCGACGAGGGCGAAATCATGGGCGTGAAGCACAAGACGCTGCCGATCTGGGGTGTGCAGTTTCATCCGGAAAGCATCCTGACGGAAAACGGCCGGCAGATCATGAAGAACTTTTTGAGGCTGAAATAATTTATATGCAGATTCATTTGCTTAAATCCAAGATCCACCGCGCCACCGTCACCGGCGGCGACGTGAATTACGAGGGCAGCCTGACCATCTCCGCCGACCTCATGGAAAAATGCGGCCTGCAGGAATACGAAAAAATCCTCTGCGGCAACATGGCCAACGGCGAACGCTTTGAGACTTACGCCATCAAGGGCAAACGCGGTGCCGGTGAAATCATCATGAACGGCGCCGTGGCGCATCTCGGCAAAAAGGGCGATCTGCTCACGATCATGAATTTTGGAATTTTCACCCGGGCCAAGGCAAAAAAGTGGAAGCCGCATGTCATCGTCCTGGGCAAAGGAAACAAGGTCGTCAGCACGCGCGGAATATGATTGGTCAATGCGGTAGATGCCTGATGGTTTTGACGACCGTTCCATAATTCTTCTTTCCTTCACGCTGAAATCAACTGCAAGCGGATGAAAGCCGTTCCCGCTAGCTTAACAATTTCGCATTCTGCTTCACCCACCGCTCGGCCTCCCGATAATTAGGACACAACCGCGCCACTTCCTGCCAGAACTTTTCCGAGTGGTTCATCTGCCGCCGGTGGGCCAGCTCGTGCAGGATGATGTAGTCGCGCACAAAGCCGGGCGCCTGGATCAACCGCCAGTTCAGCGAAATCGTTCCGCGCCGGGAGCACGAACCCCAGCGCGATTTCTGGTTCCGCACCGAGACGCGGTTCACCGAGATGTCATGCGCCGCCGCCAGTTCCGCGACGCGCAACGGCAGCTCGCGGGCCGCCTGCCGGTGCAGATGTTTTTGGATGACCGGCCGTAAATCGGCGGTCGCCGCCGGCATTTCCATCCGCTCGGTGCCGAACCGGATGCCGCCGTCCGCCTCCGGTTCGATGCGGACCGGCTCGCCGCGAAAAAGGATCTCCGTTCCAATCTGCCAGCCGGCGGACTGTTCCGGCTGGGCGGCCAGACGCTGGAACTGCTGCTCCAGCCAGCCGGCATTTCGCGCCGCGAAATCACGGGCGGCGGCCAGCGTCCCGCGCCTCGGGATCGTGACCCGCACCATGCCGTCCGGCCGCAGGCGGAGCAGATAGCGCCGCGCCTGCGGATGATGCACCAGCAGCAGCGGCACCGTCCGCCGGCCGACCTGCAAGGACTCCGGCGGCGTATTCGGCGGTTTGCGGAATTTGAAAAATCGGTCAAGCACCACAACGATGGGCAAGTGTATTGTCGAAAAAAATTCTTTTCACCTAAAGAATGGAATTTCACGGAGCCTGGCGTTCCACTTCGATCTCAACCATTTCGCAATTGGCATCGAAGCCGGCATGATGCAAGCCCACCGAGAAGCTCAGTGTCATCACGCGGCCATCCTGCCGGAACAGTTCCGGATGCAGGTAGGCGCAATAGACCATTTCGACCTGTTTGCCCTGACGGCGGGCGGGCACCTCGATGCGGGCCACCGGCGGACTCCACGGGCCAGCCGGCGCGTCGGCTACATGAAAGCGGATCTCACGGGGATGATTGGAATCGCTGGAGGAAGCGAGCACATATTTTTTCAGATACGGATTCCACGCCACGGCGACCTGACCAAAAACATTGGTGACGAGCACGGCGGCTGATTCCTTGTTGGGCGAGAATTCCGGTCCGGCACCAGTGTAGAATTCATAAGCTCCGGGATCTTCGATCTGTTCCGGTCGCACCCGGGCCAGGGCCACGCCCTGATTCCCGTTGAATTCCTTGATTCCATAGAGATAGAGCCAGCCGTCCGCCTCAATGATCTGGGTCGGCTCGACCGGAAAACGCCAATTTCCCTGCGGTTGCAGGCGTTCGTAGTGTCCGAGCGCCGCCTTTGAACGGGCGAGACCGGAGCCAACGCCCCGAAAGTCAAACGCCCCATTTCCAAAAACTTCGATCAATGAATAGTAAAGGTAGCATTGCCCGTTCACATAAATTCCACCCAGCGGCCAGAGCCGGTAACGCCCAACCGGCCGTTCATCCGGCAAAAAATCTAGTGCCGCCACACCAACCCCGTTGCTGGATGTGAGAAAATTGAATGCCGGCGGATAATGTGTGGCCTTGTCCGCTAGAAAAGCGATGGCCGGTGCAAATGCCCCGCCTGCGTAGTGCGGCTTGCCCTTGGCTGACCGGGAACCTCGGAAAGTGTCACCATATGCCCAAATCGCCCCGCCGGGAACAGCGAACGACTCACCGCCATCCTGGGAAAGAATTGAAGCCCTGGCGTGCGCCGCGTTCCAAAGCGAGCCGAGGAAATTGGTTTGGATAATCGTGAAGGCGCCGTTCAATCCACGCAACGATTCCTTGTTGTCCGCACTTTGCAATTCGGCTCTGGTGGTTGAACCGGTCAACAACAGAATTAAAGCCAGCCATTTCAGAGTCTTCATTTTTTACAATATTTGACGGTTCAGCTTTCAACCTTGTTTTCTATCATTCCCGGTCGGCATTATTTTGGCGAGTCTGCGCAGGACAATTTTCTGCGTCAATTTTTTTGAAGGCCGGTCCGCCTTTGTCCCGTTGTCAGAATTCTTGCAGGCTGAACAGAATGCACCACGGATCCGCCACGCCGCCGGCCGTCTAAATTTGTTTCTGATTTGTCACCCCAACGAAATCAACGCGTCACCATTGGAGGTTCCAATGATTGCGGTCCGCCAGCGCCGCCAATGCGGCGGGTTGGCATCGGTAAAGCTGTATTTGTGCCGGATGATTATGAATGACAATTCCACGCCCGCCATCGGGACCACGACGGATTCAGCCCTGGCCTTCGCGCCGAACGTGAGGGTCTGGCTGGTGGACGACAATGACGAGATTCGGGAGATGGTGGCTGATATGCTCGGCCATCATGATGGCATCGAGTGCGCGCGGCATTTTTCATCGCCGGACGCCTTGTTGAGCGCGCTGGCCAGCAAGCCCGGGCCAGATGTGATTTTGCTGGATGTCCAGATGGGCGACCGCAACGGCCTGGACGCCGTGCGTCCCATCAAGTCGCTCACGCGCGCGACCCGCGTGTTGATGTTCACCACCTGCAACAATCCGGAATGGCGGGAGCGGGCGATGAGCGAGGGGGCGTCGGATTACCTGCTCAAAAGCTCGCCGATGGAGCATCTGGTCAGCCGGATCCGCTGCCCGGCCGATGATCCAGCACGCACTCCGCGCTCACGCCGTCGTTTGAACGGATCGGCCGAACGGAAGCAGTATGTCAATCCGGCCGTCGAAAAATCGCCACGACTGTTGAGCCGCACGCTGCAACTGCTGCGCTCGTTGTCAAACTGACCGGCGGCAAGGAGCGGCGGAAAGTCTGTGCCAGAAAGAGGGCCGCAAAATGCGCGGAAATGGGTTTGAGTTGCCGGCATCAAACATTTCCACCGGACTGGAGGTTCGCCAGTTTTTCCCGGACAAAATCAATGTGCCCCCGCAGGCCGTAAAACTGGTCTGCAAAGGAGGCCGGCACCTTCATGCGTTTCACGGCCTTTTCGATCTCATCCAGTCGCCGGTGCACTTCGTCCCGCGTTGCCGGCGTCACTTCCCGGGCCAGTTCCCGCTCCAACACGAGCAGCATGCGGTAAAACCGGTAGATGCGCAGCCGGATGCGCCATTTGTAGGCCGCCGGAATCAGCCGCAGTCCGGGAATCAGCACCAGCATCATCGGAATGAAGGCCACCATCACACGGTTCAACAGGCTGGCGATCCAGAACGGGAATTCGCGATACAGAAATTTTTTGCCGGACTTGTAATAACGGGCGGCGTCCGGGCTGATCTGAAATTCCTGCTGGATGGCGTTGGGAAACTCGTCCTGGTTTTGCAGCAGGCCGGCGTTCCCGTGAATTTCATGGGCCGCCTCCAGCAACAGGTCCGAGACGGCGGCGTTCAAATCCGGGCGGGCCACCAGTTCCACCGTCGGCCCGATGAGCCAGATGTCCTGCGGGGGCAGGTTCCGGCCGAAATCAATGATGCCTTCCGGGAGGCGCAGCTTGTTCAGGTAATTGAACCGCCGGGTGTAGGCGTCGGCCTGTTCAAAGCCCAGCAGGTGAACGCCCGGCGTGTGCAGCAGGCTCCGCATGGTTTGGGACGAGGCGGAATCACCCATCAGGAACACGGCGTCCACGGTTCCGGCCATCAGCTCCTTCGCCGCATCCTCAGTGTCCAATCCCAGCAACTGCGTGGTCGCGCCGGCGGTGATGCCGTTAGTCAGCAGCAGGGTCAGCGCCAGTGAATGCGTGCCGCTGCCCGCCGCACCGATGGCCAGACGTTTGCCCGCCAGTTCGGACAGCAGCCGGATGGTGTTGGTGCCGCGATAAAAAATGAGCAGCGGTTCGTAGGCGAGGTTACCGAGCGAGACCAGATTCTGCGTGTTCGTCTTGTTGGCGATGCCGCCCTGGACAAAGCCAATGTCCACCCGCGACCCCGGATTTTCCAAACGCCGGAGATTTTCCAGCGAACCCTGGGAGGGCAGGATTTTCAAGTCCACGCCGTTGCGGGCCAAGATGAGGCGGTAGCTCTCGGCACTCCGTTCAAAGGAGCTGCCCGGCGGACCGCTGGTGATGGTGAGGGTGCGCGGCGGCGCCGAATGGACGAACCAATAGATCGCCAGGCAGGAGACCACGCCGGTAAAACAAACCACCAGGAGCGACAGGCCCCAGCTCAGCCCGAAATTCTCCGACAACAGACTTGTCACGCTGGTAACACCAAATTTACGGTCGGTATTCATGAAATTGCTGGTGCCATGCTACCGCAGCCGTGGTTGCCCGTCCATCTTCCGCGTCGGCACAGTGCGCCGAACCCTGCCAGAAAAAAACGCGCCGATGTCGAACTTCGACCCTCGGCGCGTTTTTGAATTTGAATGGTGGCCGCCCGCAGGACTTAATAATTCTTCGCGACTTCCGTCCAGTTAACCACATTCCAGAACGCCTTGAGATAATCCGCGCGCTTGTTCTGGTATTTGAGATAGTAGGCGTGTTCCCAAACGTCGCAGCCGAGCACCGGCTTGCCTTCGCAACCGGCGATGGCCTTGCCCATGCAAGGATTGTCCTGGTTGGCGGTGGAGACGATCTCCAGCTTGCCGTTGTTGGACACCAGCCAGACCCAGCCGCTGCCGAACCGGCCGATGCCGCCCGCCTCGAACTTGGCCTTGAACTCGTCGAAGCTGCCAAAGGCGGCCTTGATGTCGTCCGCGAGCTTGCCGGTGGGCGCGCCGCCGGCGTGCGGAGCAAGGATTTTCCAGAAGAACGAATGGTTCCAGTGGCCGCCGCCGTTGTTGCGCACCGGACCGCGGATGGCGTCGGGCACCGAGGCGATGTCCTTGACCAGGTCACAGATGGACTTGGCTTCGAGTGCGGCGTTGCCGGCGATGGCCTTGTTGAGGTTGTCCACATACGCCTTGTGATGGCGGTCGTGATGGATCTCCATCGTCAACGCGTCAAAGTGGGGTTCGAGGGCTGCCTTGTCGTAGGGCAGGGGCGGGAGTTCGTGTGCCATAATTTTGTTTGGTTTTGGTTTGTAGCTAAACTGCTGGGTGCAAATTGCGTCAGCCGCGAATAAAATGCAAGTGCGGACAACGGATTGCCATCAGGTCAAATACGGAGGTTGGAAAAAGTTGAATACCAGAGGATTTAAAAACTTAACTGATGAATATAAATATTTGATTACGGTGGGTTGCTATTTTCTTCCAATTCCACCCCCGAAACCTTTCCACTCGAATCAAACGATACAACTAATTGAGCAGATTTGACATCACGCCTGACCCATAGGCTGATATTATCACTCATATACCAGCCCCAGACTTCGGTGTTTTTTTCACATTTATCCTTGAAGTCGTTAATGATTGACGGGCAAAGCGCTTTTCCTTCTGGTTGGCCTAGCAAGGCCAGCACATCATCTTTTGTGAATTTGCCAACACCGGTTTTCAACTTGGCCTCTGCGCTGGAATCAAAGTGAGACTTGTCTTTACTGAATGAGCTCCAACTGAAATAGCCGTTCAATTTTCCTTCCTTGAATTCCAATAATAACACACGTGTATTAACCGCAGCCAGATTTGCCTGTGCAAAGTCATATTTATAAATTTGAAAATTTCCTTCGGTCGTTGTTTTTGTCACCAAATGTGTAGGCTTGCCAAAAAGACTGTCAGCTTCCGTTGCAGTCATTTTACCTAGCTCCAGCTTGTCAGGTGATGGCGGTGTGAATTTGGTTCCGATGCTGGCACAAGAAAAAAGAAAAAGAGATAAGCAAGGTAAAGCTGTCCACCTAAACAATATTCCAATTTTCATACAAAATATTTATTGAAACACGACAGCTTTGTCCAGACTGAATGATTTCCCTGTTTGATTTGTTCGCCGTGTTCTTAACTTTTCGCCAGCTCGACAAAATTTTTCAGCAGTTGCAGGCCGACCTTCTGACTTTTCTCCGGGTGAAATTGCGTGGCGTAAATATTGTCGCGCCAGACGGACGACGCAAAGTTGTCGCCGTAATCCGTGCGCGTCGCGACGATGGATTGGTCCACCGGCTGCGGATAAAAGCTGTGCACGAAATAAACGTAGCTGCCGCTGGCGATGCCGCGATAGAGCGGACAGTTGGTTTGCGCGATTTCAATCTGGTTCCAGCCGATCTGCGGAATCTTCAGTCCGGGCCTTTCCGTGAAGCGGACGACGCTGCCCTTGAAGACGCCGAGGCCGGCGGCGCAGGAATTGAATTCCTCGCTCCGCTCAAACAGCGCCTGGTAGCCGACGCAGATGCCGAGAAACGGTTTGCCGGTCTGGATGAAATCGCGCGCGGCCTGGAGCAGTTCCTGTTTGCGCAGCGCGTTGATGCAATCGTCGAACGCGCCGACGCCGGGCAAGACCATCGCCGCCGCATCGCCGATTTCGCGCGGCGTCTGCGCAATGCGCACGTCCGCGCCGACCTTGAGCAGCGATTTGTGGACGCTGCGCAGGTTGCCGGAGCCGTAGTCGAGTAACGCGATCACGCCCGCAGGTTAAAGGTTCGTGAAGCGTCTGGCAATCTGGCATCGGCTACGCTGGACTTGAAAAAGCCGATTTTTGGGTTATAATGATCACGTTTTATGCCGCACCGGCAAATCGGACATGAGGAGGGGTAGTAAAACCAGTTGGCGATCCTGCATCTCATGATTCGTGGGAAATCCGACCAGCGAGCAATTATTTTGTATTTTATGGGGAAAACACCCCATGGCATCGGCTGGGGATTTTAGGCTATAAAATTTCCAGACATATTTATATTTTATGCGTATTAGGCAATTGATAGCAGGACTTGCGGAGTCTGGCGGCTTTATTTCTGGCCGGGCGAACTTCTGGTTAGTGGCGTTGATTTTGCTGGCTGGCAGTGTGGTTTGTTTCGGTCAGCCAACGGCACCCAGCGGGCTGGTCGCCACGGCCATCACTTCCCAAGAAGTCATTCTGGCTTGGAATGACAATTCCTCGAACGAACTTGGGTTTCAGGTCGAGCAGTCGCCGGACGGGATCGTGTTCTCAAACATAACCACCACGTCCCCCAATGTGATCGCCTTCGCCGCGACCAACTTGAATCCGGGAATCAAATACTATTTTCGGGTGCGCGCTTACAATGGTGCGGGGAATTCGGCCTATTCCAACACCAACAGCGACACCACGCTCACGCCGTGGGTGCAATGGCAGCTCGCCAATTTCTCGGCCGTCCTGTTGACCAACTCGGCCGTGAGCGGTTTCGGGGCGGATCCGGACGCCGACGGATTGGTGAACCTGCTTGAGTATGCGTTTAGCCGCCAGCCGCTGTTCGCGGACAACACCAATCTTTCCTGGGGCGGCATCGATGCGATTCTGACAAGCAATTATTTTACGTTGAACTACCGGCGCAACGCGGCGGCGATTGACGTTCAATTCGGGGTAAATATTTCGAGCAATTTGACGGCCTGGACTTCGGGAAGCAATCTCGTGACCGGGCCGATTCACGTTTCGACCAACGCTGGTTTCGTGACGGAAAAATTCCGCGCCAACACGCCGCTGGCTGCCGCGCCGAAACAATTCATGCAATTGACAGCTGCCTACAACGGCGTGCCCAATTCGTGGATCACCGGACCGCCTTTGCCGCTCTCAATGACGGAGATGTCCTGCGGTTGGCTGGGGGACAACCTTTACGTCACCGGGATGACCAATGCTTACAACCCGGCCATTTCTTCCCCGATGTTTATTTTCAACATTGTGTCCAATACCTGGAGCTATATGAATCCCGACCGGCCCTACCCGGGAAACCATCATGCGGTTGAGATATATGGCGGCCGGATGTATCTGCTTGGCGGCTTCGATGGCAATTCCTCCGGGCAGGTGCAGATTTACGACCCGGCTACCAACGGCTGGTCGGTTGGCGCGCCGGCACCTTATGCCGCCGGGTCATGCTGTTCGGCTGTCATCAATGGCAAGATATATATTGGCGGAGGAATCGTGGGGGTGATTTCCGGCACCTATAATGGATATCCCACCAATGCCGCCGCCGTGTATGATCCGGCCTCAAATGTCTGGACCAGGCTGCCGCCGGTGCCTTTCACGGCCGCCAATGGCATCAACCACGCCGCCTCGGCCACGGATGGCAGCAAATTCTACATCTTCGGTGGTCGCGACGATGATCATGAACCCGCCATTGGCTACAACACGGTGCAAATTTATGATCCGGCGAGCAACACCTGGGTCACCAGCAACGACACGGGTTCGACGCTGGCACCGTTGCCACAAGCGCGAGGCGGCATGGGCAAGGCCGTTTATTACAACGGTGATTTTTATGTCATGGGCGGCGAGACGGTCAGTGGCGGCACCGGCGCAACTGCGAATAATGTCTATAACCGCGTGGACATATACAACGTGGCATCCAACACCTGGCGGCTGGGCACGCCCATGCCCACGGCGCGGCACGGCATTTTCCCGGCGCTGCGCGGCAATCGCATCTATGTGGTCGGTGGTGGAGCGGCATCCCCGTTTCCAACCCCGCCAGCCTATACTTCCGTGTTTGAAATTTACATTGCGCCGTGATGTTGCCGTTTCGATCGGGATGTGTCGGTGAATCTGATTGAACAATCGTCGCAGCCGAATTGTAATTCTCAAGCTGGCAATTTTGCCGCCTCATCCGCGCCCATTTTCCACTTTGTCAAAAACCGCTTCGGTGTAATCTCACCACGTCATGGATCATCTGCCAGCAGCTCATTCTTCCCAAAACATGCTGGTTCGTCTCCGGCCGTGGCTGGGCGTTTTGATTGTTCTGCTGTTCGTCGGTTTCATCCGTTTGCGCCTGCTCGAAATGCCGCTGGAGCGCGACGAGGGCGAATATGCCTACGCCGGGCAGTTGATACTTCAGGGCATTCCGCCCTACGAGCTGGCTTACAACATGAAGCTGCCGGGGACGTATTACGCCTGCGCCGCCGGCATGGCGTTGTTTGGGCAGACAATCGCGGGAATCCACCTGACGTTGCTGGTGGTGAATGCGCTGACGATCGTTTTTGTCTTTTTACTGGGGCGGAAACTTTTTGGCGTGACCGCCGGTTTGGCGGCCTGCGCGAGCTACGGGTTGATGTCCGCCAGCACGGCGGTATTTGGAATGGCCGCGCACGCGACGCAATTTGTCGTATTGTTCGCGGTGTCGGGGACGTTGCTGCTGTGGCGGGCGTTTGAATCCGGCCATCGCCGCGCGATTTTTTTCAGCGGGTTGCTTTTCGGGCTGGCGTTCGTGATGAAACAGCCGGGGATTTACTTTGGAGTGTTTGGTTTTCTGGTTTTGCTCTGGCGCGAAAGACGGGCGGCTTCATCCGTGGCGGATTCCGTCAAGCGGATCGGCCTGTATCTTTTGGGTGCCGCCTTGCCGTTCGCCATAATTTGCCTGTATCTTGCCGGCGCGGGAGTCTTCCCCCAATTCTGGTTCTGGACCATTTCCTATGCGCGGGCTTATGCGTCCAGCGTTTCGCTGGGCGATGGGCTGGGATATTTGCTGGACTATATCCGCAACCAGTTTTATTTCTTCGCCGGCTTTGGAATTTTGGCCGGGGCCGGACTGGTGGTTGCCGCGCGGAACACCGCCGGCCGGACGCGGCTGAAGTTTGTCATTGGCTTTTTGTTGTTTTCATTTTTGGCGGTGACGCCCGGGCTTTATTTCCGGGAACATTATTTTGTGCTGCTGCTCCCGGCGCTGGCACTGGCCGTCGGCATGGCGGTGGCAGTTTTGCAGTCCATGCCGTCACGTTGGATGAAAATCATTCCGGTCGTCCTGCTGGCCGGTGCGCTGGCGTGGGGTGTTTGGTGCCAACGCCTGGCGTTCTTTCAATTGCCGCTGCCGGCCCTCAACCAGGCGCTCTACCGATTTAACCCATTTGTTGAATGCACGGTTGCGGCAAAATATATCCGCGAACATTCGGCCACGGACGCGCGCGTGGCCGTCATCGGTTCGGAGCCGGAGATTTATTTTTACGCCGGCCGCCACTCGGCCACCGGTTACATTTACACCTATCCGCTCATGGAAGATCAGCCGTTCGCCGCGACGATGCAGCGTCAGATGATCAGCGAAATCAAGGCGGCAAAACCGCAATTCCTCGTCATCGTCGTGAACCGCTATTCCTGGCTGCCGAAGGCGTCGTCCGACCTGGAAATTTTTGGATGGGCGGAAAAATACGCCGCCGCCGATTATGACCGCGTTGGTTTGGTGGACTGTCGTCCGGACAAACCGGAAATCCAGCTTTGGGGCGACGCGGCGAAAAATTATTCCGGCAAGCCGGAACAATGCCTGGAGATTTACCGGCGCAAGCCTAACGCCAATTAGGAAATCTTCGCGTTCAATTCCCGTTCCGTCTTCAGCCGCAACTGGCCGCACGCCGCGTCAATGTCGTGGCCTTTTTCGCGGCGCAACGTCGCGGGAACCCGCTGTTTTTCCAACGCCGCCAGAAAATCTTCCTGGACCTTTTCGCTCGGCCGTTCCCATTTCAGTCCTTCGACCTGGTTGTAGGGAATCAGATTCACCTTGGCGCGCAAGTGCCGGGCGAGCGCGCCGAGCGGCTGGGTTTGCTCCAGCGAATCGTTCACACCGGCGATCAAAATATATTCAAACGTGAGCATCCGGTCTTTTTCGGCCTGATAATATTCCAGCGCGGCGGTGAGTTCCTTGAGCGGATACTTGCGGTTGACGGGCATGATGCGCTGGCGGACTTCGTCGGTCGCGCCGTGGAGGGAAATGGCGAGGCGAAACTGTTCCGGCTCATCCGCGAGCCGGCGGATTTGTGGGACGAGTCCGCTGGTGGAAATGGTAATCTTCCGTGCGCCGATGCCGCCGCCCCACGGCGCATTCAAAATGCGCAGCGCCTTGAGCAAATTTTCGTAATTCGCCAGCGGCTCGCCCATGCCCATGATGACGAGATTGTTGATGAGCCGCGAATCGGTGGCAGATCCGATGATGTCTGGCTTGCCACCTTCAACCTTCAACTTGGAACTCTCCAATTCGTTCCAGCGCTCGATCGCCAGAACTTGTTCGACAATTTCATTCGGCACGAGGTTGCGTTTCCAGCCGTCGAGGCCGCTTGCACAAAACCGGCAGCCGTAAGCGCAGCCGACCTGCGTGGAGACGCAGAGCGTGTGACGGTCGCTCGCCTCGCCGTAAAGCGCGGGATTGGCCGGAATCAAAACGCTTTCGATGAACGCACCGTCGGCCAGCTTCCAGAGAAATTTCTGCGTGATGTCGCGCGCACCCTGCTTGCGGACGAGTTCGAGCGATTGCAGTGAATAGTTATTCAACAACTGCGTGCGCAGTTTTTTCGGCAGGTTGGTCATTGCATCCCAGGTCGTGGCGCGGCGGACGTAAAGCCATTCGAGCAATTGCGTGACGCGATAGGCCGGCTGCGCCCACAGTTTGAACTGGGCTTCCAGATCGTCGCGCGTCAGGGATTTGATGTCAGTCAACACACCTTCAGCTTAATACTTTCAGGCAGGAAAACCGAACTTTTTATCCACACGATTGGCGGTTTGGAATCAAGGCATCGCCGCGCGGTCGGCCAAAAATAGTGCGTTGTCGCGGCGGATTCGTCCGGCGGGAATGGAGGCATCGCCGTTTTGCAGGCGCACGAGCATTTCAATTTTTTCCGCGCCGGTCGCCACCCACAAGATCCGCCGCGCCCGGTTCAGCAGCGGATACGTCAACGTCATGCGCCGACGTTTTTGATAAATGCCGGTCAGCGCCACATCGGTATCTGAAATATCCAGAACTGGGTCGCCGGGAATCAACGAAGCGGTGTGACCATCCGGGCCAAGTCCGAGATGCACGAGATCCAGCACCGGCGGCGAGTTGGCAAAGGTTTCGAGCGTGCCCGCATAATTTCTAGCGGCGGCTTCCAAATCTTTTTCCTCAACCGGCATGGCGTGGATTTGCTCCGGGCGCAGCGGCGCGTGTGACAGCAGGCTTTCGCGCAGGTGCGTGAGATTCCGATCCGGGTCGCCCGCCGGCGCGATGCGTTCGTCCACTTGAAACACGTGAACGTCCGGCCACGGAACTTCTTCGTCAGCCAGATCACGGAGCATTTGCCAAGGCGTGCGCCCGCCGCTGACGGCCATGGTGAACCGTCCGCGCGCCGCCGCCGCCGCTCGCGCTTCGACAGCGATGATTTTCGCCGCTTCGCGGGCGACCATGTCGGCGTTGATGAAAACTTGAAAGTTCATTTTGTTGCCGGCGGGCCAGGAACTGCATGAACCAGTCGTCAGGCAGTCCATCTTTCCCGGCGTCCAACACCTGAAGTTGATTAAAACAAGCTGGCGGAGAGAGTGGGATTTGAACCCACCTTCCCAATCCTGTCTTTCCACAAGGAAAACCAAGGCAATCAATAGAATCAATGATCTTTAGAGATTCTACCAAAAACACAGGGTGTAACAAGATGAAAGAAAACACCCTATTTTTGTTTGGAATTATTTGGAAAATTATGAGTGAAGGGTTCCTATAATCGGACGAATAATTTGGGGTGAGGTAACATTAAAAATCAGTTTGAAACCTTTTTTAGCGGCCATATCAATCATAGTTTCTCACTCATGCCTTGTTGTCCACGTTAATCATTCAGTGACAATTGAAACGCGGACGACGCCCGAGAACGACGCCGGGGAAGCCCGCGCCTGTAAACCGTCCTGTCCTTCAACCTTTGTGAGTTCAATTGCCTGGGAAATTTGCCGATTTAAAAGCATCACGGAAGCGCTGGAACATGTCCAAAGCCTTTGTCAAAGCGTCCCAATTCCGCAGTCGCTTGAGCGGCTTTGGCGGGCCAGCCCATGTAAGAGCCGGCGGGGCCATGATCCGAGCGGTCGGAGTCGAAGGCGGAGGGATTCTGTCGCGACATGGCACGCATCCATGTTTTGGTCATCAATTCGCGGTCAACGAAATCCATCATTCCGGTTTTGATGCTGGGATAAATAAAGATCCTCTCTGATGGTGGTGCCGACCGTGAGATAATCGTAAATATTACGGCTATCAAATTGCCGACCGTCGGGATATACAACGTTCCATGAACCTGTTTTTGGATTGTAGAGTTTCAGCAATTCCGGCACCAGCGCGTCGGCTTGGGCGCGGAGACCGACCGCTCGTTTGAGGTGTCCTAACTTTGCTTGGTAATCCACAAGCCGCCGCATCATCCAAATATTTGCCGCATTGATCGAGGCGATCATATGAACGTAATTAGGCGGAGCCTCGTGCATGCTCCAGCAATTTCCACCGATGTCCGCCAGCCTGCCATCCTTGGGAACCAAGCACTGCCGGTCCATTGTTAGTGCTTCCAGATAATCCAGCACACCGAAGAATATTTCGACCAAATGTCTTCAATTTGTCCCGCGCTACTGGCCCAGATGTTCCAGCGCCTTGAGCATCGGCGCACTGGAAACCTTGATGAAGCCGCTCAGCGGATGGCTCATCTCCAGAATCAGAAAAATCGCGCCGGACACGGAGATGGCGCAGACCAGCAGCACGATCATGACGGTGCCGTTGCGGGGCGCAAAGAGACCGAAGCTCATGTGCAGCGCCGTGAGCCAGAAGAGCACCACCACCAGAAACGGGGTGGGCAGCGCGGCCTGGGTTTGCTCGATTGCCAGCCAGCGGGCCTGTTGCATGTCGCTGCAAAGCTGCTGCGCCTGCTGAAACATCTGCCGTTGGAGGTCGTTCGTCGGCGTGAGTTCGCGCAGCATCAGTTGAAATGTTTCCAGACTGTTCGCCCGCTCGAAGGCGGCGAGTCCCGCCTCACTTTTTTTTCTATCCTCGGGCCAGATCATTTGCACACGGGAGACGAGACTCTGGTGCAACACCTGGCGGGCAGGCCCGGTTTCGGGACCGTAGCTGGCCAGCACGCGGTCCAGATAAATGATTTTCGCGGCGGCTTGCACAACCTCGGCATTCACCGTGTCGAACGTGTTCTTGGCCGAACTGACCAGCAGGCCCAAAATCAGGGCGGACAGCGTGGCGAGCATGCCGGCACCCAACTTGACGGTTTCCTTGGACTCGTTACTCAAATGGTGCTCGGGCAGCCGGCTCTTTAGGAACATGCCCAGCAGAACGCCGCCAAAAATGCATCCGGCGCTGATCAGGGCGATAGTTATTGAACTCATGCTTGAAATTCTGTGTTGGATTATCAACCGCAACTCACGACGCCAATTTCAGTAAGAACCGGTAGATGACATGACGGTCACTGTCAGGAAGGTCGGCTCTGACCGATTCACTTCGCCTCGGCTTCCGTCCGGATTGCGGCGGCGATGTCGCCGCTCACCTTCGCCAGCGCTCGGCTGTGCGCGGCGGCGAGCAGGTCGAAACCATCACCCGACACCGGTTCGGTTGCCAGCGTGTGGCCCGACTGTGAAACTTTGCCTTCGGTCTTCCGAACTACCCAGACCGCTTCCACCGTGGCAGATTTGCCTGGCACGGACTCGAATTGCTGGACTTCGATGCTGACGTGATAGGCGGGTTCAAAATTTGCCAGCGGCAGCGTGGAGACCTGCGACGTGCCGAGCAGCGCTGACAAATCCTCGGCCACCACGCGGGCGATGTTCTCTTTCAGCGGCGCGGCCCAGCGGTTGAACTCGTCCACGGCGACCTGGTTGGGCGCGACCTGGACGGTGAACTGCGGCCGATCCACCTCCGCCGGCACGGACACCGGCCCGACGACGACGGTGTAGTTCGCGGCGGACGCGCCGTCGCTCTTCGCCGTGGCGTTGAGAGTGTAAAACTTCGCCGGTGCGGAGGCGCAACCGGCGGCAAGCACGGCGACGAAGGCGATGGATACAAACTGTTTGATTTTATTTTTCATGGTTTGGCTTCTCCGGTTTTGCCGCGAATGAGCGCTTCCGGATGACGTTCGAGATAATCCAGCAACACCCGCAGCGCCTGCGCCGCATCGCCGCCCTGCTGAAGCATGTTGTTGAGTTCTGCGTTCAGGGCGGAATCAGGTGCAATGAGATTGTTGGCGTTGCCCATCAACTTGTCCGAGCTGGTCAACAGCTTGTCAGCGTTGGTGAGCGTGCCGCGCACGCTTGAAACGGTCATGTCGAGATTCGTCACAGTCTTGTTGAGATTCTTGATCAGGCCGGCAACGCTGTCCTCGACGGCCTCAAGCTGGCCGGATTTGGTCGGCAGTTGCACGGGATCTTGTGACCAGTCTATGCTGGCCGGCGGCTCGTCGGGAAAGAAATTGATGGCCACGAACAACGATCCGCTGATCAGGTTGCCGGTCTTCAATCCGGCGCGCAGTCCGCGGGCAACCAGAGCATCCATTATGCGCTTATGATTGGCCGCCCGGTCTTCACTTTTGGGAAAATTAAGGAACTTGACTCCGAACCGGGCCGGATCCACGGATATTGTGACGGGCACGGAGAATTCCTTTGTCGTCGCGTCAAACTGCGCCTGGATGGCTGTGACCTCGCCGATTTGGATTCCCCCGATTTCTACCGGCGCGCCGACGGACAGGCCGCGAACGGATTGTTTGAAGACGAGCAGATAGGTATGCGGATCTGCGGGCGGTGGCCGGAACGCTTCGGTGCGATCATCGAACAGGGTGAAGGTCGCATCGGCCGGTGCGGGCGGCAGCGGTGAATCCGACGTGGGCGTCTCGAACGCAATCCCACCAGCCAGAATGGACATCACCGATTCAGTATGAACGTTCAGTCCCGCCGCTGTGAGCGACAGATCCACCCCGCTGGCATTCCAGAACCGCGTGTCCGGGGTGACGAACTGGTCGTAGGGCGATTGAATGAAGATTTTCACGTTCAAATTTGCGCCGCCCTTGTCCAGTTCGTAGGACACGACCTGGCCGGCCTGGATCTGCCGGAAATAAATCGGCGTGCCTTCGCCGAGCGACCCCAGCTCCTTGGTCTGCAACTCAAAAAATCGGCCGGGCACATCACCGCCCACCGGCGGCGATTCAAGCGCGGTGAAACTGCGTTCGCCTTCCTTCGACTGGCCGAGTTGGACGCCGATGTAATAGCCGGAAATCAAGGTGCCCAGGCCGGAAACATTCAGGCCGGAGATGCGCGGCTTGACGACCCAGAACTTCAGGTCCTTCACGAGGAATTTTTCCGTCTTGGGACTCATTGCGGCCGTGGCAATCACGTGCGTGTGATCCTCCGCCAGACGGATGGAGGTGAGCGTGCCGATGGTCAGGCCGTCGTAAACAATTTTGGTTTTGTTGGCTTCCAGTCCATCCCCGGTCGAGAAGGTGATGGTGATTTCGGGGCCTTTCTCCAGAATTTTCGTCACGGCGATCCAGACGCCGGCTACGGCGGCCACGATGGGGATGACCCAGACCAGCGAGAGCCGCGTGCGTTTCTTGGGGACGGCCTTCGCCTCGGGAACATTTGAAAATTTTTCGGTGTCAGGCATGTTGAACCTCGCGTTTGATTTCTTTCGCGCTGGCGGAATCCCAGATCAGCCGCGGGTCGAAAGATTCGACCGCCATCATGGTCAATACCACGACCGCTGCAAAGAAGAATAATCCCGGCCCCGGCTCCACGGACATCAACGGCTGCAACTGGATCAGCGACACCGTGAACGTGTCCACGAACACGTCCACCATGGACCAGCGCCCGATGATCTCCACCATCCGGTAAAGCCGGACGCGCTGCGCGTTGTTCTGGATCGAACCGCGCTTCACGGTGAAGACCAGATACAGCAGCGCCACAATCTTTGCGCTCGGAATCATGATGCTCGCGAACAGCACGATGAGCGAAAGCGGCCAGCCGGTCGGCGACCACAGCAGCACAACACCCTGCATGATGGTGTCCGATTCGCTGCCGCCAGAGGTATTGGTCGTCAGCACCGGCAGGAGATTGGCCGGAACATAGCAAACCGCCGCCGCAATCAGGTAAGCCATGGTTCGCTCCAGGCTTCGCGGCTTGCGGAAAACCAGTTCCTCGTCGCAGCGCGGGCAGCGGCCTTCCTCCGCGCCGGGCGCGGGCCGCGACAGCAGACCGCAGCCATGACAGCTTTGCAGCCCGTGTTCCATCGCGATCGGGTTATTTGCGCTCATGATTTAACCTCCGCATTTTCAACTTGTGAAACCCCCGCATCCGGTTCCGCCCAGCGGACACGCTGCCAGACTTCGCGTGGATCAAAGGTGGACTGGATTGCCGCCAGCAAAACCACCAGGGCGAACAGGGCGAAGAGCGCCGTGCCCAAAATAACCGTCGCGTAATCGGCGATTTTGGTCAGCGCCACCAGCACGCCAAGCAGCATGACCTCAATCATGCTCCAGGTGCGCGTGAAATGCAGATGGCGCAGGAACAATCCGACCCAGGCGGGCGGACGTTCCCGCTGGCAACCGATGACGATGAGGAGCAGGAAGCCGATTTGCAGCGCCGGTGAAATGACGGCGGCGAACAGAACCAGCACGGCGACGATCTGTTGACCATCCAGCCATAGCTGATGCGCGCCGCCGACCACCGTGGTGAACGCCTCGCGTCCGGCGGCGTGGAGGCCGAGCATGGGAACGGTGTTGGCAATGAGGTAAAGCACCAGCGCCGCCAGCGTCAGCGCGAACGTGCGGTTGTGCGAATCCGCCTTGTGCCGCCACAGCTCCTTGTCGCAGCGCGGACAACGCACCGAGGCGCCGGGCGGAACTTCGGGGATACGCTGCAACAAGTCGCAATCCAAGCAGGCGACGAGCGTGGCGTCGGCCAGCGGCCGGTTGCAGTCGGGGTGATGGTTGGGTTCCGGCAAAATCATGGGCTTATTCGCAACAAGGATTTTGTCGTGGCCGGTTCAAAACCGGAAGGCGGCATCAACGCCAATGGACCAACCATGGAAATCATTGCCCCACATATAGGATCCACCAAGCCCGAGCCACTTCACTTTCCAGAGTTCGCCCAGAAAATCCATCACGATGCGGGGATGCACTTCGTAGATGTATTCACTGTTCAGGCCGTCCCGAATGCCGTCATAAAGTTCTGTTCGGCTGATGTAGCCGCCGGAACGCAATTCCTGACCACACAACTCCACGCCCAGCGGAACATCCACGTCAATTTTATTTTCCCAGGTCACCGAATTGCCGTTGACGTCCGGATGGCCAGTGGAGCCGCTGAAGGCTTCGGTGTAAAAATAAGTCGGATCCGAGGAGAAGGTGAAGATGGTGCGGTTCCAGGTGTATTGATATTGAAAATCCACGGCCGGCCGGACCGTCCAGGTGTTCACCCTATAGTCAATCAGCCCGAGTTGCTGGGCTTGCACCAGATTGGTTTTCGCAAAAGCGCTGTTGGCGGTATAGGTGTTCTCCGTATGGCCATACATGCCCATGAACGTCGGCGCGATGCTGAAGTGATCATCGAACCAGAACCGCGCCCCACCGCCGAATTGAATCGCAAAGGTCTTGGTTTCGTTTTGGTCGCCATTCAGAATGGATGTCGAATCGAAGTTCTTCTTGGCCGTAAGGTAACCCATGTTGCCTTGCAACTGCGGCTGCCAGCCAATGCCGGTATCCCCCAGGGGCTTGATGGGGTAGATGTCACCCATGCCTCCGAACTTGGAGACGCTGAGATCAACGTTGTTTCCACCGGTGCCGGAATTGTAGGCGCCGCCGCCCACTCCATAGTCCCCGCCCAGAATGGTCGCGGCTTCAACATTGTTTCCAACCTTGTTTTCAAAAATGTTGATCTGGGCTGGCGTCAACTGCGCGCCGGCAGGAACGCTCGTCAACAGCCACAGCGCGCCAGCCGTGATGCCGGCACAGGGAAAATGGGAAACGGCGCGGCGGTGCCCATGAGCGCCGCCGTCGCCGCAAACGCGGTCAAACCGTGTTTGAATAATATGGATGTTTTCATAACTGTTTTTTGTGTTTGTTTTTTGAATGAGAAGCGGCAAAATTCAGATGCTCCGATGGAGGCTAGGTGAAATTTTCTCTCGTCGCCGCCATTTAAGACACTGGGCGCGAGACTTGTAAAGAGTTTTCTGTGTTACAAGCCTATGACCGAATTTCGCCGGTCGTGATCGAAGAAGCCCGGTGTAATCCGACTGCGAAATTATCGCAGCCGATGGCAAGATGCTACGGAAAGTCCAGAACAACTCTGGAACCATTTTCAAGACAACGAGGGAATGTCGTGTCGTGGCACTTGCCAATGGTTATCCAGCCAAGCTTTGTGGAATTGGCACGCAAAATAGTTGCTGTCACGGAAGCCCACCCGGAAAGATACTTCGGGCACGCTTAAATTCGTGCGGCGTAGCAAAAATGCCCCGCGGGTCACCAAGGGGTTTACGCGGAAATTATTGAATGGAAGCGAAACGCGGATTCTCAGATTTTTTAAACTGGCACAGTGGATAATGTCGCGTCACAATCGGATTTGGCGACCATCACGATTCCGCACGGGCCGAGGTGGTATGGGAGCTGGTGTTGACGCAAGAATTTGCCCGATATCTACACCTCCGGCGTCGAAACATATTAAATGGAAACTGGCAGAAAAGCCGGAAGAAGTGTTACACTCGTTATAAACTAAAGGCATAAGTCGTTTATAATAAAGTGGCGGAGAGAGTGGGATTTGAACCCACGGTAGTGTTACCTACGCACGCTTTCCAGGCGTGTGCCTTAAACCACTCAGCCATCTCTCCAGCCGTTTATTTACAGGGCTTAACGATACCTGAAATTTACAAATTGACTTTTTGACACGTTAATTTCATAATTCCCAGCAAATCACCGAATCGCAGATCCCAAACCTCTTTTGGATAAAGAGCCCTTGGTGAATATAATTCGTCACAGGTGCCGCCGGGCATCTTTCTCTCACGAATCAGAGTTTGGGGCAAGCTGATTCGGCGATTGAATAAGTGAATCCGGCAATTTGGAAGCACAAACCGACTAATGGCGTAAAAAATCCACCTAACCTCTCAAACACTATGAATCGAATCCAACAAACCCTGCGTCGTCTGTTCGCCATCACTTTCATTGCCGGCTTGGCGATGGAGTCCAACGTCGTTTTCGCGGCCGATGCGGCCATGCCTGGCACCCGCCCATCACCCGACTGGCTGAAAAGTTCGGTTGTGTATGAAATTTTCCCCCGCAACTTCTCCCAATCCGGCGATCTCAACGCCATCACGGCGAAGCTGGATGAATTGAACAATCTAGGCGTGAACATTCTCTGGCTCATGCCCATTCATCCGACTGGTGAAAAAATGAAGAAAGGCTCGCTCGGCAGCCCGTTCGCCGTGCGCGACTTTTACGCCATCAACCCGGACTACGGCACCACCAACGACTTCAAGCGGCTGGTTGTGGAGGCCCACCAGCGCGGGATGAAGGTGGTCATGGACATCGTTGCCGGGCAGACGGCTTGGGACAGCGTGCTCATGGATCACCCGGATTTCTATCTCAAGAATGCAAAAGGGGAGATTGTTCCGCCTGATCCCGCCTGGACGGATGTGGCCGGGTTGAATTATGCGAATCCAGACGTGCGTCGCTACATGATTGACATGATGAAATACTGGCTGACCGAATTTGGCGTGGACGGGTTTCGTTGTGATGTGACGCCGACGGTGCCGATTGATTTTTGGGAAACCGCCCATGCCGAACTGGAGAAAAACAATCCCCAGGTGATCATTCTGGCCGACGCGGGTGCCAAGCCGGCGATGCTTTACAAGGCGTTTGACGTGGATTCCTCCTGGAATTTTGAATCGTCCCTGGAGATGGTCATGAGCAGTTTGAAGCCCGCCTATTTCATGAAAGATTCGTGGGAACACACCTACGAACAATTTCCCAAGGGTGCGTTGCACCTGCGCTTTACCGACAACCACGAAACCAGCCGCGCGGTGGCGCGCTACGGCGCGGACGGCGCGCTTGCGGCGCAGGTGCTGATGCTGACGCTCGACGGCGTGCCGCTGTTTTACAACGGCATGGAAGTGGGCGATGCCACCGAGTCCTACGACCCGGCCTTGTTTGAAAAAATGCCGGTGTTCTGGCAGCCCGCCGGACGTCCGCCGCTCCGCAGTATTTACCACGATCTGGTCAAGCTTCGCCGGCAAAACCCCGCCTTTTACGAAGGGGAAGTCAACTGGCTCCAAAACTCCGCGCCGGGACAGGTCATCAGCTTCGTGCGGCGCGATGCCAAGGATGAGTTTTTGGTTCTGGTCAACCTTTCGAATCAGCGGGTGACCGGGACGGTTGAATTGCCCAGCACCGATGGCTTTGAAGTGGTGAACATAGACGGTCGGCCAAAACCGTCGGTTGACACCGTCCTCCCTGACTTCAACCTCGGCGGCTTCGGGTGGTATATTTATCACCGGCCGGTTCCAAAATAGTTGTGTGCAGGCTTTGATGGAATGCCTGCAAACCTAAACGATTCGAATACGGCAGATGAAATCTGCCCGGCTCACGTCGTGATGCGGCGATAAATCCAAGTTGTTAAAATTTTAATTGAATTTATTATCCTGTTCGGTTAAAACCGGTTCCGCCCCCTAGAAAAACTCCGCCCGTGCGGGGACGCGCCTAACAACCAACCAAGACAAAATCAGGAAATGAAAACAACCAAAACCAACAAAACGATACTGGCCGCCATCTTGTGCGCGGCGGTTATCAACCTTGACACGCTGGCCAACGAACTCGACCGGGTCTCCCGGGACAGCGCAACCCCGGCCACCGTTGCTCCTGCCGCCGGCGCTCCGGCTCCGGCAGCATCCACCAGCGTTGCTCCGGCCAGCACGCCCCAAGCCACCGTCACCAGCAGCACGGAAAGTGTCACCCCGGATTATCTTCCGTTCAGTTTGAGCCCGGAGGTTGGCACGACGGGGGCTGGCGGCACGGCGGCCTGGCGGTTTTCGGATCATTTCGGACTTTGCGGCGGCGGTGATTATTTCAGCCACGACCTGCTCAACAACCGGACCATCAGCGGTGTGAGTTACAGCGGCAATTTTACTTTGCAGAGCGAAAATGTGGGGTTGCGTTACTATCCGTCGAAGACTAGTTCGTTTTTCATCTGCGTCGGTGCGCTGTTCAATCAAAACGTGGTGAACGGATCGGCGGCAGGAACAGTGACGATTAACGGAATCGCATACGATAACACGGAACTTTTCGCCCAATACAAGCAACAACCGGTCTGTCCCGAAGCGGCCATCGGTGGCAACTTCTTTTATTTCGACAAGGGGCATCACTGCGCGTTCGGCGGCGAACTGGGTGTCTTCTATCTCGGCAACCCCAAGCTGTCTGTGACCAACCCCGACCACTCCATTCCTGCTGATCAACTGGCTTCCTACCAAAGCCAGGCGGTGAACGACTTAAAAAAAGTTCCTGTCTGGCCGGTGTTGAAACTGCAGATCACCTGTAGCTTTTAATTTGTCGGCGGCACTCGCTGAATCAAACAACGGTCAGGTCGGAGCCGTTTGACATGTCCGTCAAGTGCGCCGACGTTCCGCGGCTTGCCGCAACGACTTTTTTCCGGCAGTCTTTCCCGATGAAAAAGAACAAGTCTGCGATCAACATCCGTCCCTTTTCCAGCATCTTATTAGATGGTCCTGAACGCGCCGCCGCGCGCGCCATGCTGTATCCCGTCGGTTTTACCGAGGAAGATTTCAAGAAGCCGATCATCGGCATCGCCTCGACGTGGAGCAATGTCACGCCGTGCAACATGCACATTGACAAGCTTGCGCTCGAATCCGAGAAGGGCGTGAACGAAGGCGGCGGCAAGGCGATTGTCTTCAACACCATCACCATTTCCGACGGCATTTCGATGGGCAGCGAGGGCATGAAGTATTCGCTCGTTTCGCGCGAGGTCATCGCCGATTCCATCGAAACCGTCGTCGGCTGCGCGGGCATGGACGGCTACGTGGCCATCGGCGGTTGCGATAAAAACATGCCCGGTGCGCTCATGTGCATCGCGCGCATGAACCGCCCCGCCGTGTTCGTTTATGGCGGCACCATTCTCCCCGGTTGCATCACCGGCGATGCACGCAAGCTCGACGTGGTTTCGGTTTTCGAAGCCATCGGCGCGCACGCGAACAATAAAATTTCCGAAGAGGAATTCAAGAAGGTGGAGCAATGCGCCATTCCCGGCGCGGGTTCCTGCGGCGGCATGTATACCGCCAACACCATGGCCAGCGCCATCGAAGCGCTTGGCATGAGTCTGCCGAACAGCTCCGCGCAAAACGCCGTTTCGCCCGCGAAGCTCGCCGATTGCCGCGCGGCCGGGGCCGCCGTTGTGAAGATGTTGCAGCTCGGCATCAAGCCGCTGGACATTCTCACCAAGAAAGCGTTTGAAAACGCTATCACAGTCGTCATCGCGCTCGGCGGCTCGACGAATGCCGTGCTGCACCTGCTCGCCATCGCGCACGCGGCGAAGGTGAAGCTGACGATTGATGATTTTACGCGCATCGGCAAACGCGTGCCGGTGCTCGCCGATTTGAAGCCGAGCGGAAAACACTTGATGAGCGAACTCGTCGCCATCGGCGGCATCCGTCCGCTGATGAAAATGTTGCTCGATAAAAAATTGCTCCACGGCGATTGCCTCACCGTCACTGGCGAGACGATGGCGGAAACTTTGCGCGACGTGAAACCGTATCCGTCCTATCAGACGATCATTCACGGCTTCGACAATCCAATCAAAAAGGACAGCCATCTCGTCATCCTGCGCGGCAACCTCGCCAGCGAAGGTGCGGTCGCGAAAATTTCCGGCAAGGAAGGTTTGCACTTCGAGGGCAAGGCCATCGTGTTTGAAGGTGAGGAGAAGGCGATGAAAGCCATTCTCAACGGCACGGTCAAGAAAGGCCACGTCATCGTCATCCGCAGCGAAGGGCCGAAAGGCGGACCGGGCATGCGCGAAATGCTTTCGCCGACCTCCGCCATCATGGGCAAAGGCCTCGGCAAGGACGTGGCGCTCATCACCGATGGGCGGTTTTCCGGCGGCAGCCACGGCTTCGTGGTCGGGCACATCACGCCGGAGGCCTACGTGGGCGGGACGATTGCGCTCGTGAAGAACGGCGACCCCATCCGCATTGACGCCGAGAAGCGGGAATTGACGCTGGCGATTCCTGCGAAAGAGCTGTCCGCCCGCCGCAAGGCGTGGAAGAAACCCGCGCCCCGCTACACGCGCGGCGTGCTGGCGAAATACGCCGCCCACGTTACGAGCGCGTCGCTCGGCGCGGTGACGGATGCTGATTTGAAGCTTTGACCGCATTCTGCGCTGGGAAAATTTTCAGCTTTTTCTTGCTTTTCGGCCGTCACGGGTCTTTCGTAATTACCAATCATGAAAGACCTGCTCACCTACATTGTCATTCATTATTGGTTTTGGCTTTTTTTGGGCGCGCTTTTCACCTTCTGTTTTGTCTCGATCTTTTTGACGGCGTGTTGGGAAAAACATCCCATCCGCCAGTATCAGCCCGGAGCGCCGGAGGAAGCGGCTCCGCCATCGGGATATTTTCAGGCAATGAATGAAGCGGCTGCGAGGCAAAATCTCCGCCACTGCGGAAATTATCTCCAAACCCGGAACAGTTCCCTTTACAAATGCTGCATTTCGCTTTGGCTGACCGCCGACCAATGCACACTGATCACGGTCTGGGGCGGCAAGCTCGCCAAAATTGATTACAAACGCACCCTGTTTATCTCCGTCACCAGCGACGGCAGGGAAATCGTGACCTTGGACGATTTCGGCATTGTTGATTTGAGCGGAATCCGCGCCATGGAGGTTGTTTACCGGGCCGATTTTGAGGAATTGGCTACGCGCCATTCACAACGGCTGGCCGAAGTGACCGCGCCGTTGAAACCCTTCTCACCGACCCGCGCCATGGATCAATACGAAGACCTGGGACTGGTGCGCGCCGAGAAAATGGTTTCGCTTGGGCTGGCCAGATTTCTGGATTTACAGGAATCCAACTGGCGCTACACCGTAAAAGGCGCTTTCAAAAACGCTTTCGAGGGATACATCTTGGGGATGCAAAAGGCCAAACTGCAGAAGTCTCGTGCCAATAGAAAACGCCCCGGCTCATGAAATGAAATACGCACATATAATTCCTGCTCTGGCAAACTGGACACAAAGATTTTCAACCTGTAAAATGACTCGTAACAAGCATCTGCTCGGCTCGGTGACGGATGACAATTTGAAGTTGTGATGCGAATTAATGAACGAGGATTCAAACAACAAGAAAGAAAGGTTTGTTCCTCTTGAATCGGAACAGTTCATCACGAAGTATTCAATAAACAAGAGATCACGAAGAAAAATACTTTTTCAAAAGTTGGTGCTTGCACAATCGGACATTCACTCCGCCTATACAACGTGCGAGTTGTTTCTGGAAAAGGTTGCCGCTGGAGAGGACTCAAAAAATACGGTCAAAGTTGGACTAAACAATCCACTTTATTTGCCACTGCTCGAAGCAATAGTCATTTCATATGCCCGACCATTTACAGACAATGACGGGTTAGGCGTATTGCCAAAAAAATGGTCTTCGTTTGACGATAAACGGCTAGATGAGGCACATAAATTTATCTTGGACTACCGAAATGAATTAGTTGCCCATTCTGACCACAAGAAAAGAGAGATTAAGATATTTTCGCCGGATGCAAATTTTGGCCCGATGCCCAAAGGTCAGAAAATGGATGGTCCCGGATTCGCAGTAAGCAACTTTTGGATTCCTTTGCACAGGGTTGAAACTTTTCATTGGCTTTGTGCAGTCCAAGGTCAACGCCTAATTGACGAAGCCATGAAAATGTTAGATGAGCTTTACAGTGGAATGGAACTTCCAAACAAGGCATTCAAATTGCGAATTGATGAAGGACTTTAAATTGTAATTATCCTAACGGGATTTCCTCCATCAGTCCATGGTTACTCAACCCAACTCACGCCTCCGGCCATTGCCGCTTTCTTAGACGTTTGTTCAGCCGCCCCAGCGCAAAATACAGCCCCGGCAGAATCATCATCAGGGCACAGGCCGTGCCGGAACTGATGCCGATGACCGTGTCGAGTTGGCGATGGTAGGCGCCCGCAAAGGCCACGGTCGTCATCAGGCAGGTCAGCAGGAGGAACACCACCCGTTGCAGGCGGTTCGGCATCATGGTTCTCCCTTTGCCGAATTTGATCTCCCTTTCCCGCAGATACCGGTCCACGCGCGGATGCAACATGGCGATGGCGTAGAGCGTGAACAGGCTCCACAAAATGCCCACCCCGAACATGATTTTATCCACCGGCTGCATCCAAGCGGGATCATATCATAAATTCCGGCACCCTGTCATTTTACCATTTTTGCTGTCCAAAGGAAACCTTCGGGCGGGTTTGCCGGCGACGCTGCCGGCTAAATTTCCTTTTCATCACGCGTTTTCCCGGTATCCTGTCGCGCTCGGATTCGTTGAATCGTTGAACGGTTAAACCGTTGAATGGTTCCCGATTTGACGATCCAACAATTGAACGATTTGACGAATGGATTCAGCGCACATAAGAAATTTCAGCATCATCGCCCACATTGACCATGGGAAGACGACGCTTTCCGACCGGCTGCTGCACATGACCGGCACCATCGCCACGCGCGACATGTCCGACCAGCTGCTCGACGCGATGGATCTGGAGCGCGAACGCGGCATCACCATCAAGGCGCATCCAGTCACGATGACTTACAAGGCGCGCAACGGCGAGACCTACGAGCTGAACCTGATTGACACGCCCGGCCATGTGGATTTTTCCTATGAAGTTTCCCGCAGCCTGAGCGCGTGCGAAGGCGCGCTGCTGGTGATTGACGCCGCGCAGGGGGTCGAGGCGCAGACCGTGGCGAATTATCACCTCGCGTCGAAGCTGAACCTCACCATCATTCCCGTCATCAACAAGATTGACCTCGGCCACGCGAACGTCCCGCAGGCCAAGCAGCAGTTGGAGGATGTGCTCGCGATCCCCGCCGAATGGGCGATTCCGTGCAGCGCCAAACAAGGCATCGGCATCGAGGAAATTCTGGAAGCCATCATCGCGCGCGTGCCGCCGCCCAAGCCGACGGGCGAAGCGAGCTTGCAGGCGCTGGCATTCGATTCTTATTTTGACACCTACAAGGGCGTCGTCACGCATGTCCGCGTATTCAACGGTGAGATCAAGCCGGGCATGATGGTCAAGCTGTTGCACTCCGGCAAAAACGTCGAGGTGAAGGAAGTCGGCAGCTTCAACCCCAAACCTTACATCCGCGAGAAGCTGGAAGTCGGCGAGACCGGCTATTTTACCGCCAACATCAAGACCGCCGCCGAGGTGAAGATGGGCGACACCATCACCGACGCGCGCCATCCTTCGGGCGAACTGCCGGGCTTCAAGGAGATTCACCCGATGGTGTTCAGCGGCATTTATCCGATCAACACGGCGGATTACGAGCATCTGAAATCGGCGATGGCCAAGCTCCAGTTGAACGATTCGGCGTTCGTCTATTCGTCGGAAACGTCCGTCGCGCTCGGCTTCGGTTTCCGCTGCGGCTTCCTCGGTTTGCTCCATCTGGAAATTGTGCAGGAACGGCTGCGCCGCGAATACGGCATGGACATCATCGCGACCTATCCGAGCGTCATCTATCGCGTGACGATGAATGACGGCACGGTGAAGCACATTGACAATCCGGTGTTCATGCCCGACCCCAGCCACATCGCCAAGATCGAGGAGCCGATGGTGAAGGCGTTTGTGATTTGTCCGAACGAAAGCATCGGCGACATGATGGCGCTGATCTCGGAAAAGCGCGGCGCGCTCGACCACACGGAAACGCTCGACGCCCGGCGCGTGATGCTGACCAGCCGGCTGCCGCTGAACGAAATCCTGATTGATTTTCATGACCGCATCAAAAGCATGACGCGCGGTTTCGGCTCGATGGATTACGAGTTCGACGGCGAGATGGAATCCGACATGGTGAAGCTCGACATGCTCGTGAACACCGAGCCGATGGACGCGTTTTCCTGCATCGTGCATCGCACGAAGGCGGAGGGCAGGGGACGCACCCTGGCGGAAAAGCTGAAAGAAGTCATTCCGCGCCAGCAGTTCCAGGTGAAAATCCAGGCGGCCATCGGCGGAAAAATTGTCGCGTCGGAAGTCATCAGCGCGTTCCGCAAGGACGTGACGGCGAAATGCTACGGCGGCGACGTGTCGCGCAAACGCAAGCTGCTGGAGAAACAGAAGGAAGGCAAGAAGCGCATGAAATCCATCGGCAACGTGGACATCCCGCAGGAGGCGTTCATTGCGGTGCTGAAATCGTGATGAAATTGCGAATTGCGAATTTCAAATGGCGAATGCACCATTCGCCAATGAGCCGTTCCGGTCGCGGCCGGTTTTTAATTCGCCAGGCGAAATTCGCAATTTTAAATTAACTCCATGACCAAGAATAAATGGTATCGGGCGCTGGGCTTCGTGATGGTGCCGCTGGGAATCTTTCTGACCATCACCGCGCTGGTTTCGCAGGGCAAGCCTTCGCATGGCGTTCCGTGGGTGAAGCTCGGCCCGGTCGGGCTGATGCTGATCGTCGGCGGCATCGGGCTGCTGTTCCTCCCGAACAAAATCAAATTCAAGTAAACGGACACGCGTCCGCTGCTGCTTCACATCTTCAAATCCGCCAGCGCCGGATTGTGGGCGTTGACGACTTTCCGCATTTTGGTGACGGCCGCCTTCAAGCTGCGCTGGCCAAAGAGACTGGTGCCGGCCACAAACGTGTCCGCCCCGGCGCGCGCGCATTCGGCGGCGGTCTGATTGTTGATGCCGCCGTCCACCTCGATGCGATAGGACAGTTTTTTCTCCAGCCGCCACGCCTCGGCCTGCTGGATTTTGGGGAGCGTCTCGTGGATGAATTCCTGTCCGCCGAAGCCGGGGTTGACGGTCATCACCAGCAGCAGGTCAATCTTGTCCAGATACGGCTGCATGAGCGCGATGGGCGTGGGCGGGTTCACGGCCAGCCCGACTTTCTTGCCGAGCGATTTGATTTTCCAGATGAGCGACGGAATCTGCTCGCCCAGCTCCACGTGGATGATCATTTCATCCGCGCCGGCCTTGGCAAACGGTTCGAGCAAAATTTCCGGCTTGGAACACATCAGGTGGACATCGAAAAAGATTTTGGTCAGCGGCCGGATGGCTTTGACGACCTGCGGGCCGAAGGAAATGTTCGGCACGAAATGGCCGTCCATGATATCGAGGTGCAGCCAGTCGGCGCCGGCCCTGGTCGCGCGCACGGCGCCCTTGCCGAAACTGGCGTGGTCGGCGGCGAGCAGCGAGGGCGCAATAATCATGGGCGGAGTTTAAGCGAAACCCGCGGGCAAAGAAAAGTTGGAAGATTTAATTTGCCCTGGTGTCGAGGCAGCGGCGCACGGTCAGGGCCAGGGTTTGCGGCTGGTAGGGTTTTTGAAGAAAATTCAAATCCGGTTCCAGCTTGAAATTTTTGCCGACGATGTCCGAGCTGTAGCCGCTGGTGAAAATGACCTTCAATTCCGGCCGGTCGGTGCGGAGTTTCTCCGCCAGTTCATGGCCGTTCATGTTGCCGGGCATCACGAGGTCGGTGAGCAGCAGCGAGATTTTCTTTTTGTGCTGCTGCCAGACGCCGAGCGCCTCGTTGCCGCTCGCGGCCTGCCGGACTTCGTAGCCGTGATTCTCGAGCAGGTTGGCGACCAGTTCGCGCACGGGGCGCTCGTCCTCGACCAACAGGATGGTTTCCGTGCCGCCGCGCACCGTGACTTTGGCGGGATTTTTTTCCGTTTCGGCTTCCACCTCCTGGACAAAAGGAATATAGACGCGGAAGGTGGTGCCTTTGCCGACGGTGCTCTCGACTTCGATCCAGCCCTGGTGCTGTTTGACGATGCCATACACCGTGGCGAGGCCGAGGCCGGTGCCCTTGCCGATTTCCTTGGTGGTGAAAAACGGCTCGAAGATGCGTGCCAGATTTTCCGCCGGAATGCCGCAGCCGGTGTCGGATTTGCTGACGCAGACGAAACGGCCGGCCCGCGCCTCGGGCTGGCGCTGGACGTGGGCCTCATCCACATCCACGATGGCGATGCGGATGGCGAGCTGGCCGCCGCGCGGCATGGCGTCGCGCGCATTGACGGCCAGATTCAACAGCACCTGTTCCATCATGCCCGCGTCGGCCTCGACGGTGGCGGGGATTTGCGAATAATTCAACTGGAGCGAAATGTCCTCGCCCAGCAGCCGGCCGAGCATGTCGCTCATGTTGCCGACGGTCTTGTTCAGGTCCAGCCGCTTGGGCTGGATGAGCTGGCGGCGGCTGAACGCGAGCAACTGGCGGGTCAGCGTGGCGGCCCGTTCGGCGGCCAGCGTGATCTGTTTGGCGGAACGCGCCGCGTTCTCGTCAATGTCGGACATGCCGAGCAGCGAGGCGTGGCCGTGGATAACGGTGAGGATGTTGTTGAAGTCGTGCGCCACGCCGCCGGCGAGTTGGCCGATGGCTTCCATTTTTTGCGACTGGCGGAACTGCTCCTCCAGCCGCCGTTGCGCCGTAACATTGCGAAACAGGCTCAACATGAGCGGTGACCGGTGGTGGACTTCGACGAACGAGTCCGTGATCTCCAGCGTCACCGTCTGGCCGTTGTGCAGGACGCGCGGGTGTTCGCTTTTCTGCCGGGTGACATGATTGAGAAATTGGTCGCGGTGCTGCTTCATCATCTCAAACGGATTTTCCGAGGCGGCAAAGACGATGGTGAACGGCTGGCCTTCCAGCTCCGCCGCCTCCATTCCGACGAGCCGGCAAAAGGCGTCGTTGACGGCGATGACGACGCCGGTTTCATCCGTCAGGCTCATCCCGTCCACGGAATTTTCCCAGACGGAACGGAACAGCAGTTCGGAACTTTGCAGGGCGGACTCCGCCGAGCGACGCTGCGTGATGTCGCGGACGTGCAGGAGTAGGGCGGGCCGGCCCTCGTATTCCATGCGCCCGGCGCGCACTTCCACCGGGACGACGCGTCCATCCGTCGTGACGGTTTCTCCCTCCACCCAGGACAGTTTTCCCGCCGCCAATTTTTGAAACTTTTGGCGGGCCTCGTCGCGATGCTCCGCCGGCAGCAAATCTTCGATGGCATTCTTGCCGATCAGTTGTCCGCGCGGCAGCCCGTGCAACCGGCAGCCGGCCTGGTTCGCATCCAAGATTTTGCCGGCCAGGTCCTCGACCAGGATCGCGTCCGGCGAATTTTCAAACAAATCGCGGAAGCGTTGCTCGGTCTGGCGCAACTGGCCCTCGGCCCGGACGCGTTCGAGCGCGCCGCTGCACTGGTCGGCGAGGGTTTGCAACACTTCAAGATCGCTTTGCGCGTAGGAGCCGGGTGAATGGTTCTGGACGAACAGCACGCCGATGACCTGCGTTCCCTTGAGCACGGGCGCGAGCATCGTCGCGGCGGAATGGTCCTTGGCTTCCACATCGGAGAGCAGTTCCGCGCCGCGTTGCACCACGCGCCGGATGAGGGCATTCGCCGTCTTGGGCTGGAGCGCCGGGGGAAGTTCCACCCGCTGCCCGTCAACCGTGGTGATGTTGAGCAGCGAAAAAACCTCGTCGCGTTCGGCGAAATACAGGTCGAGCGCAAAGTCGTCCCACTTGAACAGGCCGTCCGCCGCCTCGCAAATGATCATCGCCGACTCCGGCGCGGTGGTGGCCGAACTCAACCGGTGGCTCAGCTTGGAAAAAATGTTGTTGCGATGATCCACCTGCCGCCGCTTGGTCACGTCCGTGGCCATCGCCAGGGCGGCGAACCGGCTGCGAAACGCCATCGGGCTCCACACGACTTCCACGTCAATCAGGCTGCCGTTCTTGCGCCGGTGCCGCCAGACCAGGGTGCCGGAATTGTCCACGGCGCCGGTTGGCTGGGGACTTTTTTCCGGCGGCCGGATGTCCATGATGGTCATTGCCAGAAATTCTTCGCGCGAGTAGCCGTAGTGTTGCACGGTCGCCTCGTTGACCTCCAAAAACTTCAGCGTCTCCAGATCAAACACCCACATCGGGTTCGGGTTGCCGTTGAAGAGCAGGCGGTATTGCTTTTCGCTCTGGCGCAAGTCCTCCTCCGCCTGCCAGCGGTCGGTCACATCGCGGCAATGCGCCACCATGCCACGGATGTCCGGGTCGTCAAACCGGTTCTGGCAGTGCGCCTCATGGCGATACCATTCGCCGTCCTTGTGCTGGTAGCGGTATCGAACCCAGACAGCCTGGCTGGGATTTTCCAGAGCTTTCTGAAATGACTCGGCCATTTGCGCCACGTCGTCGGGATGCACGCGTGCGAGCGCCTTTTGCCCGATCAATTCCGCCGGCTCGTAGCCCATGACGTTTTTGACCGACGGACTGATGTAACTGTAATTCTGCTCACGATCCAGGATGGCGACCACGTCGAGCGAGTTTTCCGTGAGTGTGCGGAAATATTTTTCACGGCGGGACAATTCGGTTTCCGCCTGGTGAAGTTTTTTGCGCTCGTCGGCTTCCTGCACCGCGCGCCGGACGGCGGACGGCAGGCGGTCGGGCTGCTGCTTGAGCACATAATCCGTTGCGCCGGCCTTCAGGCTCTCGATTGCCGCCTGCTCGCCGATTGTGCCGGAAACCAGGATGAACGGCGTGTGCGGAAATTTTTTCTTCGCCATCGCCATCGCCTCGAGTCCGGTGAACGACGGAAGATGATAATCCGAAATGATGATGTCATATCCGTCGCTCTCCAGCGCCTGCACGAACGCCGTGCGGTCGCCGACGCGCCGGATTTCCGCCACCACGCCGCCTTGCTCCAGCAACGAGCAGACCAGCTCGGCAAAATCCGGCTCGTCTTCCAGATGCAGTATGTTCAGGCGCTTGTTATTGTTCATGGCGTCAACGAACGTCCGTCATCAGACGGATTGAGACTGAAGAAAGAGCAGATATTGCGCCATAAAAAATGTGTGAACGCCCTAAAAACACGGGTTTTCATCGTTGACATCCGACCGCGTTTGGCTAGATTTAACCTCCTTTTACGACGCAGAACATATAATTTATGCCGAATACGAAATCAGCCGAACGCCGCATGCGCGGCAACGAACGCAAGCATCAGCACAACCGCAGCATCAAGTCCAACCTGCGCGGCGTGGAAAAAGATTTCCGCGCCCTCATCACCGCCGGCAAAAAGGACGAGGCCAAAAAAGCCCTGCCCGGTGTTCACTCTGTTCTCGACAAGGCGGTCAAGTCCGGCGTGCTCACGCGCCCGACCGTCAACCGCAAGAAATCCCGGCTCGCTGCGGCGTTGAACTAAATCTGGACAGTTGTTCCGAAAGCCGGGATTAAAAATCCCGGCTTTTTCTTTTGCCGCTGCGCCGGTGGTTTTCAAGGTTTTTGATTGGCGAACTTGTTTTCGCGGATAAACTTTGCGCGTGGCACAAATCAAATTCGGCACGGACGGCTGGCGCGCGGTCATCGCGGAAGATTTCACGTTCGCCAACGTCGCGCGCGTCGCGCAGGCGACGGCGGATTTTTGGAAATCTGAAATTTTAAATCCCCAATCCGAAATTTTCGGGCGCGAACCGAAAATCGTGGTCGGCTACGACCGCCGTTTTTTTTCCGACCGCTTCGCGCAAACCACGGCGGAGGTTTTCGCCGGAAACGGTTTTCAAGTTGTCCTCACGCCGGAGCCGACGCCGACGCCTTCGGTATCTTTCGCCGTCAAACAGTTGCACGCCATCGGCGGCGTGATGATCACCGCCAGCCACAATCCGCCGAGTTTCAACGGTTTTAAACTCAAGTCCTATTACGGCGGTTCCAGCGATTCGGAAACCTGCCAGGCCGTGGAAAGTTTTCTCGACCGTAATCCGGTCAAATCCACACCGCTCGCCGAAGCTGTCAAATCGCGCCAAATCAAAATAGCCGACGTGCGTCCGGCGCATTACGCCGCGCTGAAAAAGCTCGTGGATTTCAAACTCATCGCAAAATCAAAATTACGTTTTGCCCATGACGCGTTATTTGGAGTCGGAGCTGGCTGCTTTGAACAACTGCTGGCTGGCACGACGTGCAAGGTCACGACATTGAACGGCGCGCACGACGTGATGTTTGGTGGCATCAATCCCGAACCGATCGAGAAGAATTACGCGCGCAGCCAGAAATTTTTGCGCACGCATCCGCATGACATCTGCCTGGTGACCGACGGCGACGCCGACCGCGTCGGTGGGATGGACGGTCACGGCAAATATCTTTCCACGCATCAGATTATTTGTCTGCTGCTGCATCACTTCATTGTCAACCGCAAGCAAACCGGTCGTGTGGTGAAGGCGCTGACGACGACTTCGATGGTGGACAAAATGTGTTCGCTCTACGGTCTGCCATTGGTGGAGACCGGTGTCGGCTTCAAATATATTTGCACCGAGATGCTCAAGGGCGGCGTGCTGCTCGGCGCGGAAGAAAGCGGCGGCATCGGTTTTCCCAATCACATTCCTGAACGCGACGGCATCGCTGCCGGGCTGCTGCTGCTCGAATTGCTGGCGAAGGAGAAAATTTCCGTGAACAAAATGCTGGCGAGTCTGGAGAAACAATTCGGCCCGCACCGCTACGGACGGATTGACACGCATTTCCCGCTGGAGAAGCGCGCCGCGCTGATGGAATTTCTTAAAACCAATCCGCCGGCAAAATTGCTGCGTTCGCCGCTCGCCGAAGTGAAGTCGTTCGACGGCGTGAAATATGTCGCGAAGGATTCCTCGTGGCTGATGCTGCGCGGCTCCGGCACGGAACCGATCCTGCGGATTTACGCCGAGGCGAAGACGGATGCCGATGCGAAAAAACTTTTGAACTTCGGCGTGGCGTTGACGCGGAACAAAATGTTCCGCTGATCCGCCATAATCACGGCGGCCTTTTCAAACTGCAAAGGAATTGGCCGCTGTGCCACTGTTGTCTGACGGTTATCTTCTGCTTGTTTTCCGGCGTTACAAAACCCCGGGATTTCAACCGGGGCTATGAATTAAATCCCGGTGTATATCAGGTGAACTCCCCATGTGATGGAGCTTGTTTCTCAAAAAAGGAAGCGGAAACTCGGCTTGATAAACAAACCACAAAGCCCTGAATTGCTTGCGTCAGCATGGGCAACAAATGGTTAGTTTAAGCCAATTGCGGTGGAGTTTATATATGTTTATTTGATAAATCTAAAATTGTTATGAAGACAGCAACCAAACGACAGACGGTTTTGTGGAGCGTGCTGGCGTTGACCGGCGTGTTCGCGGTCAGCCTCGGCGTGACGTTGGCCCAGGCGCAGCCGCCGGAGACCAAGGCGCCGCAAAAGAAACTCACCGGCGCGGAACTTTACGCCATCAACTGCAACCGCTGCCACCCGGAGCGCTATCCCACCGAGTTCACGGCGTCGCAGTGGAAGACGATCATGCTGGAAATGCGGGTGCGGGCCAACCTTCCGGCGAAGCAGGCGAATGAGATTTTGAAGTATCTCCAGGAAGACGCCGGCGGCAACTAACACCGACTTAAATCGAAAAGAATTTTTACCATGAAAAAATCAACCCGCATTTTAAGCGCCGCCGCTGCCTGCACCATTTTGGGCATCGCCCTGCCGCAGCCCGCGTCCGCCGCAGTGAGCGACGACGACTTTAACGCCTTGAAGAACACGGTGGAGCAGATGAGCCAGCAGATGCAGGAATTCCAGAAAACGCATCAGCAGGATCAGCAGCAGATTCAGCAACTCCAGCAGCAGCTCGGCGAAACCCAGAACCTGGCCACCAACGCTGTCGAGAAGGCGGACGCCGTGGCCCTGGCGCAGGCGAATTCGCCGCGCAGCGCGCTGCACAACTTCACGATGGTCGGCGATGCCGAGGTGCAATACGGACAGGCCAAGGGGCAATTCGGCACTTTTTCACTGGCGGATTTTGCGCCCATCTTCCTGTTTCGCGCGAACGACAACATTTTGTTTGAGGCGGGTTTTGACGTGACGTTGCAAAACGGTTCGGCCAGTGGGACGACTTCGACCGGTGTGCCTTACACCCATGATAGCGGCTATTCGACCACGGTGAACTTGAGCTTCGCCCAGATGGATTACCTGATCAACGATTATATGACGTCGGTGTCGGGATTGATGCTTCTACCGCTCGGCACCTATTCCGAACGTTCGGCTGGCTGGTTGAATAAAATTCCGGATGATCCGTTGGCCATTGATTTCCTACCGGGTGCCGGTGTGGGAACCCAATTGCGCGGCGGCGTGCCGGTCGGCGAATCGGGGCAGTCGGTCAGTTATGCGGCTTATGTGGTGAACGGACCCAGTTCCACAGATGGCACCGCCAACGCCACCACGGTTGATGGCAATGGAAATACCGTTCCCAATCTTGATCTTGGAGGCAACGTCGGCGTGCAAAACAGTGGCAACAATGCCAACTTAAACAGTGAACCCAGCGTTGGCGGACGCATCGGCTGGTTTTTCCCATTGAAGCCGCATTATGATGTTGAGTTGGGTGTTTCCGGTCAGTCGGGTCACTGGTCGGGAAATTATCTTTGGTCGGCCCTTGTGGTGGATGCCGCAGTTCACATCACTCCCTATTTTGAAGCGAAGGGCGAATACATCAATACCTGGCAAGAAACCACCGACATGGGGAGCATTCAGCCGGGTGGCTGGTTTGTGCAGACCAGCTACAAACTGGCGGGCTTTGATTTTGATGCGCCGATTGTGAACGACCTTGAGCTGGTTGAGCGTTACGATTACGCCAACAACGCAATGGGCTCAACCACCGACCGCTTCACCACCGGCGCGATCTATTATATCACCAACACTTTGTTGCTCGAAGGTGATTACGAATGGTTCATGAACCATGGCCTGAATGCCAACGGTTATCCCGTCAGCCAGTTCATCGTCCAGCTTTCCTACGGTTTTTAATCTTAACCAAGCAATCTAACTCTTAAACGACAATAACATGATTCATTGGAATAAAAAAATTCTGTTCGTCGGCTTGCTCGCTTTGACCATAACGGTTCGCGCCGACGATACACTCGATGCTGCCACCCAGGCGCGAATTAATGCATTCGAAAAAGGCCCGGCCACGATTGATGTCTCCAAATATCCACAGGGCATCCAGGACAACTACGCCATCTTCAGCCAGAAATGCACGCAATGCCACAAGTTGAGCCGGCCGATCAATTCCGATTACGCGCTGCCCGACGAATGGTCGCGCTACGTCAAACGGATGATGCGCAAGCCCGGCTCCGGCATTGACAGCAGCGACGGCAAGAAAATCTACGAGTTCCTGACCTATGATTCCAGCGTCCGCAAAAAGGCGCTGCTGGACGACAAGCTCGCGAAGCTCACGCCCGAGGAAAAGGCCGCCGATGAAGCCAAGATCAAAGAAGTCCACGACAAATACGACGGCAAATAATTCTTGGAACCATCTTCGTATTGAAATAGCGTTCACGCCTTGATCGCGAGCGACGATAATAAAAAAAGCTGCCGCCCACCTGAAGCCGAACCGACGGCGTCAGGTGGTTCTGTTCCCATCTGGATTTTCATCCTGACTCTCGTGCTGCTCTTTTTTGGCGCGGTCTATTTTGACCGGCACAGCGGCTGGTTCAACAAGCTGGTTTACACTCCTTTTCAATCGGCCGATGAGTTGGCCATCTATCAGCCGAAGTCGGGCGAGGCCGCGATGATTGCCCACGGCAAGGCGGTTTATGAATCCGTCTGTGGCACCTGTCACGGCAGCGATGGTCTCGGCAAACCGGATCAAGTGCCACCCCTCGCCGGTTCGGAATGGGTGTCCAAAGATATTCCAAGCCTGGTCCGCGTTCCACAGCTTGGACTCAACGGTCCGATCAAAGTTGCCGGCAAAGACTGGAATCTCGCCATGGCACCGATGGGTGCGGGATTATCCGATGCGGATCTCGCGGGCGTTTTGACTTACATCCGCCAATCATGGGGCAACCGCAGCAGCACGGTTTCCACCGATGACGTGAAAGCCGCGCGCGCGGCCATCAGCGGTAATGCTCCCTCTACGGAACAACTGGCGAAAATGACGCCGATGGAACGCGGACATGCGCTCTTCCAAAAATACGGCTGCTTTCAATGTCACGGGCAGGACGGCAAAGGTGGTGTGACCAATACCAACGCTAAAACAGCCGAGCAGGTTCCGAGTCTGATTTATGTAGCCGATGGATATACGAAGGATGAGTTGATTGCCTTTGTCAGCCGGGGCGAACGGGTCATTCCCCGGATGAATCCGAACGGGCCGGAGCCGCCGCACTTCATGCCCAAGTGGGGGCCAATCATCAACACCAACGAATTGAGTGACATCGCCGACTTCCTCTTCAGCCTGAAACCCAAGGGCTCGGACGTCGGGTTCTAATGGCTGCCTGGCGGGTTCAAGGTTTTCTTGGCGTGACAGGTCCGGAGGGTGAGGCCAGTTGCAGTGCTTGAAGCTGCGCCTGCATGGCGACCTCGGAAATCTCCACCAGTTGCAATTGGGTGGCCTGCAACCGTTCGACGACCAACTGCGCCATGCGTCTCATCAGTTCGTCGGCCAGCCCGGGATGCTGTTCAAACTGCGCCCGCAGCCAGGTGCCGTAAAAGAAAATCGCCCGCGTCGGCTCGGTGGCGCGCGCGCTGAAACGCCAGATGTTCGGCGGAAACAACCATGACCAGCCCAGCGCGTCGCCAGAACCCAGGGTTTGGATGCGAATGGTGCCGTGGCCGGGTTGATTGGCTTCCAAGGCGACGCAGCCATCTTCGATCAGGTAAAAGCGGTTGGCGACATCGCCCTGATGAAAGATAAAATCATCTTTCGGAAACTGGGTCTGCATCGCGCATCCGATCAGTGCGTTCAGGTGGTCTTCGCCCAACTGCTGGAAAAAGGGATGCCGCGCAATGATGCTCCGCAATGCCGGCGATTCGGGCGGGTGCGAAACAATCTTTTCATGTTCGTATTTAGTTTTCATAATTGCGACAGGCAATCCGGCTCTAATGCTTGTTGTAAGAAGTAAAAGCCGGGTGACTTGTTTCGGCTCCACTTGGGTTGGCGAAAACTTTGCTTTTTTTGCTACTTGCCCGGCGGGGCATGGCCGCGTAATTTGGAGGCGTGCCGCCACCCGCGAACAAGCAGTTGATTGAGCAGTTGTCCCGCTCCCAGATTTATCAGGATTACGAGCAGGCGTTCAGCCGTTCGACTGGCCTGCCTTTAAAGCTGCGCACAACGGAAGTCTGGCGGATGGTTCATCAGGGGGCAAAATACGAAAATCCATTTTGCGCGCTCCTGTCCAAGCACAGCCGCTCCTGCGCAGCCTGCCTGCAGGTGCAGCAAAAAATAGTCGAGTCGCCCGGAACCGCGCCCAAGTCCGTGACGTGTTTTGCCGGCATGTGCGACACGGCCGTGCCGGTAAAGGCGGGCGAAAAATTGATCGGCTGGCTGCAAACCGGCCAGGTCTTCCTCAAGAAACCCACCCAACGCCAGTTTGCGCGGACCACCCGGCAGTTGGTGGAATGGGGGATGAAAGTGAATTTGAAGCAGCTCGAAGAAGCTTACTTTCACACCCGAGTGCTGACACCCAAGCAATACGACTCGATGATCAGCCTGCTCAACATTTTCGGGCAGCACCTTTCGTTCGTCTGTCACCAGATTTTCGTCGAACCGCAACGGGCGGAACCAACCGCCGTCACCCGCGCCCGGCAATTTATTCAGGAACATCAAACCGACGACCTTTCCCTGACTGATGTGGCAAAGGCGGTCAACACCAGCACGTTTTATTTTTGCAAATTATTCAAACGCGCGACCGGCTTGAATTTTACCGAATACCTCTCGCAAGTGCGCGTGGAGAAGGCGAAAGGCATGTTGCCCAATCCCAACGTCCGCATCAGCGAGATCGCCTACGAAATCGGTTTCCAGTCGCTCACTCACTTCAACCGGGTTTTTAAGCGTATTACCGGCCAGTCACCGACGAGTTATCGGAAAAAATTGCCGAAGTTCCAGTCGGTGTGACGGGAATAAGTATTTGAAGATGGCGCTTGTGATCCGCTATTTTTTGCGCTTCAACCGTTGGCTGATCGCAAAATGCCGTTCCATAACACTGTTCAATTGTGCGGATCTGCTCCCGAGCCCGATTTGATTATTTAAATTTGTTTTCATGGTCTTTTTATTACTGCTCTGCTGTGCGTCTTCTGTCTGTCGTCCTTCACGAAGAAGCGGAGGCCCCGGCCCTCCCCAGTGGGAGTAGACTTCAGGGGGGCACCACGAGCGGGCGGGACGGTGTAATTGGGCTGACGCCGGGAGGGCGACGGAGGGAAACGGCGGGCAGAAAAAGCGGACCTGAAAACCGGCAAGCCGCCGGTGGCCATTTTTCTGACTCTACACGACAGCATCGGAGCCTGGCGGCGAAGGGTCAGACCAATTTGGTTTTGATCAGTGAGTCCGGTCAGTTTTACGAAGCGAAGTGGAAGGAGAGCAGGCCGGTCTCACGGCTAATCTGGATGCCTGGGGCCGGGCGTAGCCTCGCGGCCCTATTGCTGAGGTCTTGCCCGTGCGCAGCATCGCGGGCTAATGCTGTCTGGGCGACAGGCAACGCCTCGCGCCCTTATTGCAGATATCGGCCGGACGAAGTCGCGCGGCCTAGTGCTGGTGCCAGCCGAATCGGACAGGCATAGCCCGGCTGGACAGTTATTTCGATCCGAACGAATGGAAGTAATATCTGACGCAGCAGAGCGTGGAACTGGAGATTCAGGAAGAAATAGCCTGGGCCACTAAAATCAATGAACCTTCGGAACCAGTTCGGGTCACATGCCGATAACGGCTGATTGACCAACTTAAAGGTGAATGCGTTGGAGTTGTTGAAACACTGCCAGCGATAAATCAGATGTCTGGTCCGTTATGCTTTTTTGGATCGGGGCAGATACGCGCCGCAGGATTCGCGAACGACCAGACGCGGGGTCAATGAAATGCTTCGGGCTGGTAGCGTTGGCTCAGCCAGCCGTTCCAGCATGGTTCGAAAAGCCATGACCGCAATGTCCCGGCAAGGCTGGTGAATCGTGGTGAGTGGAACTGAAACCAACGTGGCGTATTTGACATCATCAAATCCGACCACACGGACGTCGCGCGGGGCGCGCACGTCTTCCGCTTCCAAAGTGCGCAACAGCACCGCCGCAGTGTCATCATTGGCGCAAATGAAGGCGTCTGCCTGCCTGCCTGCCACCAGTGACCGGGCAAACTTCAGATCGGCCGGATCGCCATAGCGAATCCAATTTGCGGCCGGCTCAATGCGATGTCGCACGATGGCTTCACGGACCCCAGCAATCCGTGCGTCCACTGTGGCTGCGGAAAATGGACGCGCGACAAAAAACAGTTTCCGGCATCCCAGTTTGATGAGATGTTCAGCGACCATGTAGCCGCTGGCCATATTGTCAATGCCCACGAGGTCAAAATCGCTCCGTCCTGGGTAATCTATGAGATCACGATCCAATAGCACGACCGGGATGCCCGCCTCCCGGAGGGATTCCGCCAACTGGGAATTGGCCTTTCCCTGACCGGGTTGCAATTCGGCCGGGGCGAAAAAGACGCCACCAATCTTTCGTTCAATGAATTGTTTGCAGATTTCCTCCGCGTGTTTGAGGCTGGCGTCGGTATCCACGCGCGGGTTGGTGGAGCCGCCCCAAAGCAAACCGTATTCGTTGACGCGTGCCAGGCTGGCGATTTCACCGCAGATGATTTGAAAGATTTCGGTGGTTGAAAGACCCGGCAGTAGCAAACCTAGAATTCGTGAGGTCGGGTTACGCTCACTGTTTGATCGGACATAGGTGCCCGAACCAGCGCGCCGTATAACCAGGTTCTTATTTTCCAATTCACGCAGTGCCCGTGCGACCGTGGGGCGCGAGACCTTGAACTGCGCGACCAGTTGGGACTCGCTGGGTAGCCGCGAACCGTCGCCATATTTACCGCTGGAAATCTCGATCTCAAGAAACCGGCTGATTTCACTGTGCTTGGATTTTTTGTTCATACGCAATGATTTGATCTAGCTTAATGGTTATTACAGGATTTAAGGCAGTAATAGCAACATTTCTCCAGCCTGTCTACTTTGAATTTGCCAATAGTCATATTAAGGGCATAACATGCCCATATTCAATAACCCCATTGACGGCGCAATCAATTGCGTTCAAATGAAACCGAATTGAAACTAAAATTATGAAAAAATTGCTATCGTTTTCTACGCTCTTGGTGGCGGCACTCGTTTTTGGTGGCGGCTGTGGTAAGGAACCGACCGCAATTGAACCGCCCACCGGGCCCACCCACGTCATTGCTGTCATACCCAAGTTGACGAATACGGTATTTTGGCAGTCAGTTTTTGCAGGAGCGCAAGCGGCCGGCAGAGATTACGGATACGAGATTATTTGGAATGGGCCAGATCGTGAAACCAACAGTGCCGGCCAGATCCAAATTATTGATGCCGCCGTTTCCCGCCATGTCGAAGGCGTTGTTCTCGCGCCGGTGGATCGTCAGAATCTGGTTTCTTCCGTTGACCAACTCGCCGACTTGAATATTCCCGTTGCCATCATTGATTCAGGCTTGGATTCGGTAAAGTTTGTTTCCTTCGCTTCCACGGATAATTATCAAGGCGGGGTGCTGGCGGCGCAACGCATGGGGCACGCGCTTGGCGGCAAAGGCAATATTCTTGTCGTCCGGCATATCGCCGGATCCCATGCTGCCGTGAAGCGTGTAGCCGGGTTTGTCGACACCATTACGAATGATTATCCGGACATTAAAATTGTGGATTCGCAATCGGGCCAGGATACGGCAGAAATTGCAAAAAAGGTGACCACGGAAATGCTCCGGAATCATCCCGATGTGCAAGGGCTTTTCGCCTGCAATGTTGACATGTCCGTGGGCGCACTCCAAGCTTTGCAGGAGCAAAAGCGCACCGATGTGAAAATGGTGGCCTTCGATCCGGATAAGTCATTGCTCGAAGGTTTGCGCTCCGGGCAGGTCGCGGCAATTATCGTGCAGGATCCCTACAAAATGGGCTACGAAGGGGTGAAAGCGCTGGCCATTCATAACAAGGGGCAATCCAGCCCCCGGCTGATTGACACGGGTGTGGCGGTTGTGACCAGCGAAAATCTCACGGATCCCCAGATCATGAGGTTGCTCGGAGAACAACAATAAATCTGCCGCTGATTTTAAGAGGGTTGACGCACAGCTTTTTACTTTCATCGCCAACCCAGTGTCTATGAAAGTCCGCTATGCCCTGATTAAAGCCTGCCTCTTTGGCGTGGTGGTGAACATGCTTACCGCCGAAGCCCAGCCGGTCATCACCGGCCAGCCGGCCAATCAAACAGTCATTTTAGGCGGTAACGCGATCTTGAGCGTCACGGCAACTGACGTCGGCCCGCTCTCATATCAATGGCAGTTCAACGGGACAAATCTGCCCAACAATATCATTACCACTGTGGCGGGGAATGGTAACTTTAATTATTCCGGTGATGGCGGTCTGGCCACCAATGCCACAATGAGGCAGCCGGTTGGCTTGTGCTTCGATGCCATGGGCAACATGTATGTCGGCGACTACTACAACAGTCGCGTCCGCGTTGTGAATACCAATGGATTTATCACAACATTCGCTGGGGGTGGCTCTCCGTTCTACTCAGGTGACGGCGGTGCAGCCACTAATGCCGGGCTGGATTTCTGCGCCGGGATGGCCTTTGATGTCATCGGCAATCTTTATATAGACATTGACGGCGGTAATGCCCCTGACTCCCGAGTCCGCAAAGTGGATACCAATGGCATCATTTCCACTGTAGCCGGCAGCAGAATAATCCATTATTTTGGAGACGGCGGCGCGGCCACCAACGCCGGTTTAATCGGTCCCACCGACGTAGCCTTGGACAACGTCGGTAATTTATATATTGCCGACCGTGGGGATGGCTGCATCCGCAAGGTGGATACTAATGGAATCATCACTACCGTCGCCGGACGCGGTTCCGTTCAGGTTGACGGCGGCGCAGCCACGAACGCCTTAATCAGTGGTCCCACCGGTGTAACGCTGGACGCTTTCGGGAATTTATATATTACTGAACGCGACCGTTCGCGCATCCGCAAAGTGGATACCAATGGGATCATCACCACCGTCGCGGGCAATGGCATTCAAGGATATTCAGGTGACGGCGCTGCGGCGACCAATGCGAATATAAATTTCCCCCAAGGGGTGGTTTTTGATACTTCGGGCAATTTGTATTTCACCGACTCCCAAAACAATCGTATTCGCAAGGTGGATACAATCGGAATCATCACCACCATTGTCGGCAACGGCGTTCAGGGCTATTCGGGTGACGGCGGCGCGGCCACTGACGCAAGTTTGAATACACCCGCATTCGAGGCCTTTGATGCCACCGGCAACTTTTATTTTACTGATGCCGGCAACAATTGCGTGCGCGAGATTCATTTCACCGGGCTTCCTTACCTTTCGATCAACAACGCAGGTGTCAACAGCGCCGGGAATTATTCAGTCATCGTCACCAGCGCCTCCGGCAGTGTCACGAGCAGCGTGGTCACGGTGAATTTGCAATTGCCGCCCATCACACCGTCATTAACCGCGTCCAACGGCACATTTAATTTTACCTGGAGCGCGGTGTCGAATCTCACCTACCAGTTGCAATCCGCCACCAATCTCGCGGCACCGGTTTGGATTGACCGTGGCAGCCCCGTCACCGCCACCAACAATTCCGCGTCCACCACGGATGGTTTGGGCGCGGATACGCAACGCTTTTATCGCATACGCCTCGTGCAATGAGTGCCAGAGGTCATGGCTGTTTTTCGTGATTTTCCACCGTCTGATTTGTAATGACCGCGATCAATGTTGTCATAACAAGTATTTTCATTTCTGTATAGTCTGCATTTGAGTGGTGAACAGTTGTGGGTTAAAACAGTGTCAATCCCAGCGACTGGATATTGGCACATCATGGCGAAACGATGAATTGCTTGATGACTAATTTAAGAATGATTCCGAGATGTGGCGACGAATAGATTCTTTTCTGGACGGTCTGGAACGGTTGATAATCGAAACAACAAACCAAACAAAACAGTCATGAAAATGAAAAACATCAAGTTGGCAGTGTTATCCGCCGCGCTCGTTTTGAGTGCCGGAGGTGCCATTGCCTTGGAAGCCGACACGAATGCGACGACGATCGCCTATTGGAAACTGAACGCGGCAAACACCATTGCCTTGAGCCCCGGTGGCACCGGCATATTGGACCTGGCCACCAACACCGGCCAGGGGATCACCCCTCCCGGCACCGGTCTCGCGCCGGCGACGGTTCAAGATCTTTGGTTCCAGGGAGCCATGGCTGCGGCCCCAACTTTTACAAGTTCTGCGCCGCCAAGCTCCATGTTTAACACGAGCGGTTATTTCAGCCCTGCGCCCGCCTCTTGGAATTGTGGTATTGATGAAAACGGAGCCGGCGGAACTCTGACTTGCGACAATCTGACCTATGGTAATGCCTTCAACGGCCCTGATTTTACCTGGGAATGTTATTTCAAATCGGATACCACCAATGACCCGGTGACAGGAACCCAGTCCCAGTTCCTCATTTTTGATCACCACAATTCAGCTTACGCGTTTGTCAATATAAACGACAATGCCAATAATGATACCAATCAAATTGGTTCTATTCGTTTTTGGAGTTGGAACGTCGCGGTATTCGGCATTGATTGCCGCATCACGGCGGCGCAAAACTACGGTCATCGTATGGATGACGGTCACTGGCATTATGTGTGCGCCCGTTTTAATTCCACCACCGAGACGATGGACATGCTTGTCGTCAATGACGACGGCACCAGTTATGAAACTTCAACCTACATCACGGTGCCGCTCAATCCGGGTGGTTCTGGCAGTCAGGGACCCTTGTTCCTCGGCTGTGACGAAGGGCAGGGCCAGATTTTTAACGGCCAGCTCAACCAGCTCCGTTATTCTAGCGTTTCTTTGCCGAACAGCCAACTGATGGCCAATGCCAGCGGTTGCAACGCTCCGGTCTTTAATAACACGGCGTCCACCAACACGGTCGCTGTCGGCACGCCTTTGATTCTTTCGGCTGCAAACTGGCCCGTCCAGGTTTTGGGCGGCCCCCTGCAGTTCCAATGGCAACTTAATGGTGCCAATGTTTCAGGCCAGACCAATAACAGCCTCAACTTGTATCCGGTAACTTTTGCCACGGCTGGCACTTATCAGTTGCTCGCTTCTACCCCATGTGGTGGAATTACTGCCACCAGCGCTCCAATGACGGTTGCGGTTTCTCAGGCTATCCCGCTGGCTCGGTGGGGCTTTAATTTCACCGAAGCCGTCACCTATCCCCAAGCCACCGTTGACGACTTGAT
>Ga0316230_1000381_pt1 | contig 63787 bp, 43 predicted proteins | sample TBH18025metaG_FD_206004 | JGI IMG/M metagenome (GOLD analysis project Ga0316230, IMG submission 206004) | Freshwater microbial communities from Trout Bog Lake, Wisconsin, USA - TBH18025 | ecosystem: Environmental > Aquatic > Freshwater > Lake > Hypolimnion/Profundal zone | place: USA: Wisconsin... | reverse complement strand
AAATCGGCCTGCGCCCCTTCCGCAACAACATTAGTTACTTTGGCGTCGATGCAGATCAGTTGATGCAGGCTCGCCCCGAACTGACGCGCAGCTTGTTTGGCGAAGTCATGAATCTGTTCAGTCAGGGCGTGCTGCACCCGCTGCCTTATACCGTCTTCGAGGCGAATGATATTGTTTCCGCATTCCGTTATATGCAGCAGGCAAAACAGATAGGCAAGATTGTCGTTACCTATCATCAGCCGGTGCACCGCACGCATTCCAGTGTCAAACCCGTCAAACAAGCGCTTAAACTTGACCCGAATGCAACGTATCTGGTCACAGGCGGCTTGAGCGGTTTTGGTTTAAAAACGGCCGAATGGCTGGCTGCCAAAGGCGCGCGGCGTCTGGTACTGATCAGTCGCAGCGGTCCGAAATCGGCTGAAGCCCAAACGGCTATTGCGGCACTGCAAAAGTCGGGAGTGCAAGTTCACGCGACAGCCTGTGATATCACCGATACCACTGCATTAGCCGTCTTGTTAAAACATATCAATCACAGCATGTCGCCGCTCAAGGGGATTGTTCACGCCGCGATGGTGATTGATGACGGTCTGATCCGCAATATGGACGCGGCACAGATTCAGCGTGTGCTGGCACCCAAAGTGCTGGGCGCATTGAATCTGCATGAAATGACGCGGCAACTGGATTATTTCATCCTGTTTTCATCGGCTACCACGCTGTTCGGCAATCCGGGACAGGGTAATTATGTCGCGGCCAATGCGTCGCTGGAAGCGCTGGCGCGAAATCGCCGTGCCTCAGGGCTTGCGGCTACTTGTGTGCGCTGGGGTGCGATTGACGATGCAGGTTTTCTGGCGAGAAATGATGCCATCAAGGAAGCATTGCAAAATCGCATGGGCGGATCTGCGATTAAATCAGCGACCGCGCTGGATGCGCTCGAAGATTTGCTGCTGGCTGATCGTTCGGGGCTGGGCGTGTTAGAACTGGACTGGCGGGCACTGGCAAAATTTTTGCCGGTCGCGAATACCGCGAAATACAGCGAAATGACGCAGCATGATGCGGAAAGCAATACTGACAATAGCTTAGACCTTCAACAGTTAATGAGCGAACTGTCAGAAGAAGAATTTCAGGCAGCGGTGACCGGCATGATCAAGCATGAAGTCGGTGAGATTCTGCGTGTCGCGCCGGACAAGATTGATGCCAACCGTTCGTTGTACGACATGGGACTCGATTCGCTGATGGGCGTTGAACTGGTGCTGGCACTGGAGTCACGCTTCGGCATACGTCTCTCGGTGATGGCCTTGAGTGCAACGCCTACTATCGCAAAACTGGCTGAACGCATGATAGTGCAACTCAAAGGAGCAAGCGAAGTGAGCGAGGAACAACAGCAGGTTGAGCAAGTCGCGTCACAACACGGCGCGGAAATATCGGCAGAAGCGGTTGCCAGTCTCGTCAAGGAGATTCAGTCCAACAGTGCTGCGTTCAACAACAGGATGATAAATTAATGGCAACACTTTCCGGTCTGACCGATAAGATCAAGGACAAACTGATACAGCAGGCATTGGAGCGCAAACTGCGTCAGTTTGAAAAGCAGGCAGAGGCACCGATACCACTTCAGTCCGAGGTTATCGCCGAGCAGCACTATCGCTTTCATCTGCATCCGGGCTATCAGCAATTGCGCATCATCAATGATGGCGGTGCACGCTTAGGCATCGCCAACCCGTTTTTCAAGCTGCATGAGGGAATTGCAGGGGCGACTACCTGTATCGGCGGGCAGCAATATATCAACTATGCCAGTTACAACTATCTGGGCTTATCGGGCGATACGCGGGTCGCTGAGGCGGCAAAGCAGGCCATTGATCAGTATGGCACCTCGGTTTCCGCCAGCCGCGCCGTGTCAGGAGAACGCCCGGTGCATCGCGAGCTGGAACGCGCCATCAGTGAAGTTTATGGCGTCGAGGACGCGATTGTCTTTGTCAGCGGGCATGCTGCCAATGTCACCACCATAGGCTATTTATTCGGTCCGAAAGATCTGGTGTTGCATGATGAATTTATCCATAACAGCGTGCTGCAGGGCATCCTGTTATCCGGCGCAAAGCGTCTGTCCTTCCCGCATAATGACTGGGCCGCGCTGGATCAGACGCTACAGCAGCAACGCGCGCATTTTGAACGCGTATTGATTGTCATCGAAGGCATTTACAGCATGGATGGCGATTATCCCGAACTGCCGCGCTTTGTCGAAATCAAGCAACGCCACAAGGCATTTTTGATGGTTGACGAAGCGCATTCCTTTGGCGTGATGGGCAAGCGGGGACGGGGAATTCGTGAACACTTTGACCTTCCAGGTAAGGCTGTCGACATCTGGATGGGAACCCTGAGCAAAGCACTGGCAGGCTGCGGCGGTTATATTGCAGGCGAAACGGCGCTGGTCGAACATTTGAAGTTTTTAGCGCCCGGATTTCTCTATAGCGTGGGCATGTCGCCGCCTGTTGCGGCCGCCGCGCTGTCCGCCTTGCAATGCATGCTGGCCGAACCTGAGCGAGTGACGGCATTACAGGCGCGCGGACAGTTCTTTCTCAATCTGACCAAAACGGCAGGCATCAATACCGGAACGAGCAGCGGTCTGGCGGTGATTCCCGCGATTGTCGGCAGTTCAATTAAAGCCGCCCGCCTGTCAGCCGCGCTGTTTAAAAGGGGCATCAACGCTCAACCGATACTTTATCCGGCAGTTCCTGAAAAATCGGCCCGCTTGCGTTTTTTCATGTCAACCGAACATAGCGAAGCACAAATAAGCAAAACGGTAGAAATACTGGCCGATGAACTGGGAAACTGATAACGATGGCCAATAATTTTTCCCGGGTAATTTCACAACTGAGCGCATTGCTTAAACAGCGGCCTTCGGCTGCGACACAGCGCACATATCCGAAACTGCGCAATTTTATTCTCGACATTATGGCGGAGGGACGCCGGAAAAATATCATCAATCTCCTGTTCGAGACTGAACTGGCACCGATACGCCGGCATATTGCGGACTATGCGACCCGACACCACGAATATATTACCCTCACCAGCTACCTTAGCAAATCGTTTGCTGCGGCGATTGATGAGGACAAGTCCATGCAAGCCTATCGAAAAGGCAAATCCACACTGGTGATCTTTGAAGAGGTTGATTTGTCTGTGATGGTTGAGCGTGAGATAGAGGGTCACATCATGCCTGTCGCCCTGATCGTGCGTGCAGCGAATAAAAAAGGCATCAGTGAAATCTCACAGGAGATACGCAGAGCGAAACATGCCATGATAGGCGATACAGGGCCCATGACGGCACTGGATAAGCAATTCTTTGCCCTGCCCTGGCTATTGCGCAAAATCATCTGGTTTGAGACGCGCCGTGATCCTCAGCTTTTCAAACAGTTAGCCGGCACAGCAGCGGTGACGTCGATGGGCATGCATGCCAGCGGTCCTGCCGTGATTATTCCCATTACGCCGATGACGCTCACTTTATCCATAGGTGCTATTCATAAAAAGCTGGTACTGGAAAATGGCCTGGCTGTCGAACGCGATTTTATCCAGATGAATCTGGGCGCTGACCACGACATCATTGATGGCGCGCCACTGATGCGCTTTGCTGATCGTTTTAAGTTAAAATTACGCAATGGCTGTGCATTAGTACCCCCGGTTAATAAAGAATGAATATGAAAATACGTATATTAATTGCCAACAATGAAGAATTATTTCGCGCCGGATTGGTGCAACTGATCGATGGCAAGTCAGGCATAAACACGGTGGGTGAAGCTGCTGACGAAATTGAGCTGCAACACATGCTGCGAATGATCAAGGTTGATTTGTTGCTGCTTGACAGTGCGCTAACTGCCGGTACGGCGCTGATTACTCAGCTCAGACGCGATTATCCCGAGTTATTAATATTGGTTCTCAGCATACACGAAGATGTCAGCAGCGTATCCAGTGCCATTCATGCCGGCGCCTCCGGTTATCTTTCAAAAAACAGTTCGCCTGAAGAATTGATCAGCGCAATTTGCAAAGTTTTTTCAACGGGTAAATTTCTGGCCCCTCTGCTTGCCGAAAAACTGGTGTATGCAGCCTTTGCGCCGACAGCGCCGATTGTGGTTGACCTGCTTACCCGGCGTGAATTTGAGATTTATCTGCTGTTCATCGCAGGAAAAGGCAGTACGGCTATCTCCAAAGCATTGGCTATCAGTGACCGGACCGTGAGCACACATAAAAGCAATATACTGCACAAGCTGCGTGTGAAAAATCTTGCTGAACTTAATACGTTAGCGTCGCAGCAAAAAGAATCTATTTCAACAAGCTATTGCTCATAAGTTCCCCTTTTTCAATGAAATTTTAGTCGCCATCACGATATATTTTTAACGGAATACGCTACAAAATTCGCCAGAATTTATCCTCCGCGCGGAAAATTCAGTATATAGGCCATCGGGCATATTGCACAGTGCAGGCCGTGCGTGTAACTTCCGCCATACGCTTTTATTGCTTATCCACACTACGCTACGCTGAAAATTTATTGATGAAAGGCATGATATGAACAAGAAGATTATATTTTGCGCCGACGGCACCTGGAATGGTCCGGGAGAAAATCCCGACAGTTTATCCGGCACCACAAACGTGTTCAAACTGTTCTGCAATCTGGCTGGCATGCCAACGCCGGATAGCACGAGGCTCAAAAATGAACAGGAAGTCATTTTACTGGACGACAACGGCAACATCGTACAGACGGCAAAATACCTGCACGGTGTGGGAGATTCAGACAATTTTCTGGTTAAAATACTCGGCGGCACACTCGGAGCTGGCATTATTTCCCGTATTGTTCGCGGTTATACCTTCATCTCGCGCAATTATGTTCAAGGTGATGAAATTTATATCACCGGCTTTAGTCGGGGTGCCTATACCGCGCGCGCGCTCGCGGATCTGATCTCGGCAAAGGGCTTGCTTGATGCGACTAAAATTGACTTGACAGGCAATCCGGCAAATCAACTCAGCGTCGACTATGCCAGCTGGAATGCTTACCGGCTAGGCGCTGCCGTCTGGTATGCTTACCTGAAATCCGCCATCAAAGATGATGACAGCTTACTCGGCTCACTTGAGGAAATCGTCATCGACTTGCCCGCATTTCTGATAAAGCCACCTGTCGGCAATCTGCTGCCTGCCCCCATTGCCGCCGTCTGCGTCTGGGACACAGTCGGTGCCTTAGGCATTCCTGAATATTCTTTTGCGTCAGAGCAGCGCATACAAGCCATGCGTTTCGTGAACAATCAGCTGAGCCCCAATGTCATGCAAGGTTATCATGCCATCAGCATAGATGAGCAGCGCGCCGACTTTACACCCACGCTGTGGGATGACAGGAGCGGTATAGAGCAACGACTGTTCGCCGGCGCTCACGCCGATGTAGGCGGCGGATATCCTGCCGGAATCGAAAGCGCCTTGTCGGATTATGCGCTGGCCTGGATGACTGAATGTTTAGCTGCAGCCGGTGTAACATTTGCCAAACCGCTTGTCTATCCGCCGGCTCCTTGCGCAAATGGCACAGCCCACCAGCCGTGGCTGTATCCGCCCTGGAATGCCTTGCCAAGAATCAACCGGAAATTTCCGGCTTATGTAAAAGCGAATATTGATCCTTCAGTTAATAACAGGCGTCATTGCGGGCCGGTGAAGGAGGATACCAGCCTGGCTCCCTGCCTTTATGATCCGAAAAATATTTAACGCCAGTTAATAACGCCTGGTTAACAACGCCAGTTAACAACGGCCAGATAACAACGCCAGCTAACCTGGGGAAATTTACCCGGATAATACGTTGATATTGCCAGACATTATCGCGGGAAAGCGGGAGACATCCGCTTCCGGCTTTCCTGCCTGCCGCCGTTGCAATGATGCCGCTGTCATATATCAGGAAAAACCTGCTATTTATTCAGCCAAAGCAAGCCTGTTTGCGATACCATGACGGTTGAATTTTTGCCCGTCCTTGCCATGTCTACAGAAGTTGCCCGTTTCTTTTCCGAACAAAGTCCGCTAGCCGGCGAAGTATCCTCATTCCGCCCGCGCGCGCAGCAACGGGAAATGGCGCTGGCCGTCGCCGAGGCGATAAAAAACAATTCAATTCTGGTCGCAGAAGCCGGAACAGGTACCGGAAAAACCTTCGCCTATCTGGTGCCCGCACTGCAGGGCGGCGGCAAGGTAATCATTTCCACCGGCACCAAAAACTTGCAGGATCAGTTGTTCCAGAAAGATTTGCCTATGGTGCGCGATGCACTGAAAGCGCCTGTTTCAATCGCTCTGCTCAAGGGGCGCGCCAACTATGTATGCCACTATCATCTGGAGAGAACGGCTAGCGACGGACATTTCGCCACGCGTGAAGACATCAGACATCTGGCAAAAATCAAAAAATATGCCAAGGTTAGCAATACCGGGGATAAAAGTGGCGTAGCTGATGTGCCGGAAAATGCCCCGATCTGGCTGCAGGTGACCTCGACCCGCGACAGCTGTCTGGGTCAGGAGTGCCCGTATCATAAGGAATGCTTCGTACTTCATGCCCGCAGCGAAGCAATGAAGGCCGATATCGTGGTGGTCAATCATCATCTTTTCTTTGCCGATGTGATGTTACGCGACGAAGGCGTGGCGGAACTGTTGCCCGCCTGCAATACGGTCATTTTCGATGAAGCCCATCAGTTGCCTGAGACGGCCAGTCTCTTCTTCGGCGAAAATCTGTCCACCTCACAACTGCTCGATCTGGCACAGGATGCACGCATCGAAGCGCTGACTTCCGCCAAGGATTTTGCGCCGCTTCCCAAAGCCTGTGATGAACTGGATAAGGCTGCACGCGATTTGCGACTGGTGTTCAAAAAAGAAGGGCGTATGCCTGCCATCGCAACGGAGAGTTTTGAGGAGTTCGCCCCTGCCCTGAAAACCTTGAGTGAAAAACTGACGCAAATCGGCAGCATGCTGGAAAAACAGGCTGAGCGCAGCGAAGGTCTGGAAAACTGCTGGCAGCGTGCACAAGGCTATACCTTACTGCTGAAAAACTGGCAAGACGACAAGACCGAGGATAAGGTGCGCTGGCTGGAAATCTATCATCACTCCTTGCAACTGAATGCGACACCGCTGTCCATTGCGGAGATTTTTGAAAAGCAGATCGACAGCACTGCCCGCGCCTGGATCTTCACTTCCGCGACGCTGGCGGTCAAACAGGATTTTTCCCATTATCAGGCTGAAATGGGCTTGCTCAAAGCGAAAACTGCCTGCTGGGACAGCCCGTTCGATTATGAAAAGCAAGCCTTGCTGTATGTGCCGGGCAATCTGCCTGAACCGAACAGCGAAGGTTATACCGAGGCGGTGGTCGAGGCGGCCCTGCCTATGCTGGCAGCTTCCCGCGGACGCGCCTTTATGTTGTTTACCAGTTTGCGTGCGATGCAGCGCGCTTATGAAATCTTGCTGGCCGAGTTCGAGCAGCGCGGCTGGGATTATCCCTTGTTATTGCAGGGGGAAGGTTCGCGCAACGAACTTCTGGAGCGTTTCCGTGAACACGGCAATGCCGTGCTGCTGGGCAGTCAGTCATTCTGGGAAGGGGTGGATGTGCGCGGTGAAGCCTTGTCGCTGGTGATTATCGACAAACTGCCCTTTGCGCCGCCTGATGATCCTGTTCTGGCCGCGCGCATCGCGCAAATCACCCGACAGGGTCGCAATGCCTTCATGGAATACCAGTTGCCGCGCACCATCATCACCCTGAAACAGGGGGCAGGACGATTGATACGCGATGAGAATGACCGTGGTGTGCTGATGATCTGTGATCCGCGCCTGATCACCAAACAGTATGGAAAACGCATCTGGCAAAGCCTGCCGCCGATGAAACGCACACGCATTGAGGCTGAAGCCGTGGCATTTTTTGATGCAACCCCGGATTAAGTCACTTCGTTGATGCAATCAGTGCCAGTTTCTGCTGGCGGTTCAAATGTTTGATAGCCTGTTCGCGGCGCGAAGCTGCTGATCTGTCCGTGCATCCTTCCAGATAAACCAGCAGCACTGGCCCGCGCGCGCGGGTATATTTGGCTCCGCTGCCGGAGTTATGTGCGGCAAGGCGTTTTTCAAGATCATTGCTGATGCCGCAATACAGCGTATTGTCAGCACAGCGCAACAAATAACAAACCCAATGATGGTCCGATGACATAACGCTTACGAAATGCAGAAGTAAAAACGGATTATTCAATGATTTCGTGTGAACACACGAAAAGTGGCAATCTTGCAATACATGTTAAAAATGCTCTGCCTGTTATAAGCTAACAAAAGCAGAGCAATTTCTTACCAATGTCGATCAGATCTGCCGGATGGCAATCCCTGACTTAATAGACGCGTGGCTTGAGCGGGAAGCTCTCCACAGTCAGCGGTGTCATGCGGACTGCTTTGTACTCCAGACGACGTCCTTCTGAATAATACAGGCTGTGTTTTAACCAGTTTTCATCATCGCGTTCCTGGAAATCATCGCGAGCATGGGCGCCGCGACTCTCTTTACGCGCTTCGGCTGCGATCATGGTAGCCTGAGCCACTTCGATCAGATTATCCAGTTCCAGCGCCTCAATGCGTGCGGTGTTAAATACGCGGCTCTTATCCTGAATTTGCGTGTGAGTAATACGTTCTGCAATTTCCTTGATATTCACCACGCCGGCTTTTAGCAACTCGGGGAAGCGGAATACGCCGCAATGCTTTTGCATGCTTCTGCGCATTGCATCACCAACTTCAGCGACGTTTTCGCCGTTAGTCTGAGAGTCCAGACGGGCAAGACGCGACATAGGACGATCTGCAGCATCGGCAGGCAAAGGTTTTGCAGGCAGATTGCTCTTCAAATCGGCGATGATCTGACGGCCGGCTTCACGGCCAAATACCAGCAGATCCAGCAACGAGTTACAGCCCAGACGATTAGCACCATGCACCGACACACAGGCGCACTCACCCACGGCATAAAATCCGTTAACCACTTCGTCCGCACCGGTCTTATTGGGCGTAACCACCTGACCATGATAATTGGTCGGTATACCACCCATCATGTAATGCACAGTGGGTACAACCGGGATAGGCGCAAGCGCAGGATCAACATGTGCAAATTTAATTGCGATTTCACGTATGCCCGGCAGACGTTGTTTGATGACGTCTTCGCCCAGATGATCCAGTTTCAGCATCACATGGTCGCCGTGCGGGCCGCAACCGCGTCCTTCGTTAATTTCTATGGTCATGGCACGCGACACCACGTCACGGCTGGCCAGATCCTTGGCGTTCGGTGCATATTTAGGCATGAAGCGTTCGCCATCCTTATTCACCAGATAACCGCCTTCGCCGCGCACGCCTTCAGTGATCAGTACACCCGCACCATAGACGCCGGTCGGATGGAACTGGAAGAATTCCATGTCTTCCAGCGGGATGCCTGCACGCGCCGCCATACCCGGACCATCTCCGGTATTGATAAAGGCGTTGGTACTTGAATGGAAGATACGTCCTGCACCACCCGTTGCGAACAAGGTCGCACGTGCTTCAAACATCATCACTTCGCCGGTTTCGATTTCCAGCGCGGTCACACCTAACACATCACCTGATTCATCACGAATCAGATCCAGCGCCATCCATTCGATAAAGAAATTGGTATTGGCTTTGACGTTCTGCTGATACAAGGTATGCAGCAGCGCGTGTCCGGTACGATCGGCCGCAGCACAGGCACGTTGCACCGGATTTTTGCCGAAATCCTGCATATGTCCGCCGAACGGGCGTTGATAAATCTTGCCGCTGTCCAGACGATCGAAAGGCATGCCGAAATGTTCCAGTTCATACACCACTTCCGGTGCTGCACGACACATGAATTCGATGGCATCCTGGTCTCCCAGAAAATCAGAGCCTTTGACTGTGTCATACATGTGCCAGAGCCAGTTGTCTTCGCTGACATTACCCAGGCTGGCGGCAATCCCGCCTTGCGCTGCGACCGTATGAGAACGGGTTGGGAATACTTTAGAGAGCACCGCCACTTTCAGTCCTGCCTGGGCCAATTGCAACGCCGCACGCATTCCTGAACCACCAGCACCGACTACCACCACATCAAAGCTTCGTTTATTGACTGCCATTTGTTAATGTACCTCTCTAAATTTTTATGCCGGGTAAAGCCGGATTGAAATCCGCTCTACAACCAGAATCCTGATTCCTGAATTTAAAACCCCCACAATACCTGCACTGACCAGATGGTATACAAAACCAGTGCCAGTATCACAAGTACATAGATCACCAGTCGAGCACCGGCCGAACTGACATAATCCATCACAACGTCGCGTATGCCTACCCAGGCGTGGCTATACAGACTGAGCAGGAATAGCAAGGCGAAGGTGCGTACAGCTTGACTTGAAAATAAAGCGGCCCAACCGACATAACCCAGATGGGGATTGAGCAACAGGTAACCACCCAGTGCCAGACTACCCGCCGCCATGACCACGGCAGCAACGCGCTGAATTATCCAGTCACGCAAACCGTAGTGTGCACCGACCACAACTCTGTTTACCATAGTTTAGCTCCAATCAAAATTGTCAACAGCAAACTCACCAGCAAAACAACCTTACTGCTGTCGCGTGCCATTTTGAGGTTATTTATATAATGCATGTCAATCGCCAGATAGCGCAGACCGGCACAAAAGTGATGCAGAAAGGACCACAACAGGCCAAGTGAAAGCAGTTTTAGCAAAGGATTTGCCAAAATATCCTGTAAGCTGGAAAAGCTTTCTGTGGAGCGCAGACTATATTGCAACATCAGCAATAACAGGGGTAGCGCCAGGAACAAGGCTAGCCCGCTAATACGATGGAGAATAGAGACTAATCCGGGGAGAGGTAACTTGATGAGATGCAGTGCAAGATGCTTCGGACGTTTTTTTTGCATGTTTAGCCTTATGACGTAAAGAAAATTACTGTGCTGCATAATACTGCATAGCGCAAAAAAAAGAAATGAATTATGATGCTCATACCTTAACTCAACGGGAATAAACTTATGAAAGCACCTGTACGCATCACAGTCACCGGCGCCGCCGGCCAAATCGGTTACGCAGCACTGTTCCGTATCGCCAATGGTGACATGCTGGGTCTGGATCAACCTGTCATCCTGCAATTACTCGACTTGCCTCAAGCACAGGCAGCATTGCGCGGCGTCATGATGGAACTGGAAGATTGCGCTTTTCCATTGCTCGAACAAGTCATTATCACAGATGATCCTGCTGTTGGCTTCAAGGATACTGAATTCGCACTACTGATCGGCGCACGTCCACGCGGCAAGGGCATGGAACGCAAGGATCTGCTCGAAGCCAACGGTGCCATTTTCACCGTGCAAGGCCGCGCACTGAACGATTTCGCCGCACGCAACGTACGCGTGCTGGTCGTTGGCAATCCTGCGAACACCAACGCCATGATCGCAATGAACAATGCGCCGGATCTTGATCCGCGCAACTTTACCGCGATGATGCGTCTGGATCACAACCGCGCGATCGCTCAGGTTGGTCAAAAGCTGTCAAAGCCTAATCGCGATGTCACCAATATGATTATCTGGGGCAACCATTCCAGCACGCAATTCCCTGATCTGGGTCATTCAAAAGTTGCCGGCAACTCAGTTGCGGCTCAATTGACTGATCTTGAATGGGTAGAAAGCGATTTCATCCCTACCGTGCAAAAACGCGGTGCAGCGATCATCGAAGCGCGCGGCCTGTCAAGTGCAGCGAGTGCGGCCAATGCTGCGATCGTTCATATCCGTGACTGGGTACTGGGCACACCTGCCGGCGACTGGGTCACCATGGGCATTCCATCCGATGGCAGCTATGGCATTCCAGAAGGTGTAATCTACGGCTTCCCTGTCACCTGTAGCAACGGTGACTACACCATCGTGCAAAATCTGTCAGTCACCGAAGCCGGTGTCGCACGTCAGAAAGCCTCCTTGCAAGAATTGCTGGAAGAACGCGAACTGGTAAAACATTTACTGGGCTAATTTGCGAACTTAGGTGCCTGCCGGACTTGTATCACGAGTGCGCCGGGCACCGGGTCTCAAAGAACCCGTCAGCAGCAACGCTATCAGCAGCAGCACAGCCCGGTTACCCCAGCGTACATACGGCGTGCTGCCCTGATAGCCCTGTACCACTCCTTGCAATACCGACAGCTGATGCTGCGGCAATTCCCGCAATACTTTTCCATTAACACCGATGATAGAGGTCACACCGGAGTTTGTCGCACGCAACATCATGCGACCGGTTTCCAGTGCGCGAAACTGCGACATTTGATTGTGCTGCGCGGCAGCGATAGAATCGCCAAACCAGCCGTCGTTGGTCACATTCACCAGTAAAGTCGCTGCCGGTAAGGCATTGATAATTTCTTCGCCAAACACGTCTTCATAGCAAATATCCACCGCCACCCGCTGCCCCGCCACCTGCATCGGCGGTTGTATAAATTCGCCCCGCGCCAGATCACCCATCGGAATGTGCAGTACCTGATTGATCAACCAGCCAAACACCGCTCTTAGCGGGATGAACTCGCCAAACACGACCAGATGATGTTTGCGGTAACGCTCTGTGCCGCCGGACTTTTCGGATCCGCCCAGCACGATCACGCTGTTGTAATAGCCCTTGCTGTCCTGTTCGAAAACACCTGTCAGCACATCACCATCATTGCGTTTTGCAGAGACACGCAACTCATCCAGCAGCGCTTGAGGCAGATCATCGTGCATCATCGGCAGCGCCGTTTCCGGCAAGACAATCAACTTTGCCGGGTTTTGCAACACCAGGTTCCGGTAGAGAACGAGCGTTTTGAACAGTTGATCTTCGTCAAACTTGATATCCTGTCCGATATTACCCTGCGCCAGCGCCACCGAAAAAGGCGTACCAAAAGTAGTTGTCCAGTTGATCGTGCGCAACATCGCGCCGGCTAAGCAGAAGAGTAGAAATGCCAAAATCGTAATAGCTCGATGCCGGCGGTTAAGCCGGATACTCGCCAGCAAGCCTGAACAAATGGCCGCAACCAGCGACACGCCATAAACACCGAGCAACGGCGCGTAGCCTGCCAGTGGACTGTCACTGTGCGCATAACCCAGCGTCAACCAGGGAAAGCCGGTAAAAATCATGCCGCGCAACTGTTCAATCAATACCCATACTGCGGGCATCACCAGCAGTGTACGGGCATTCGATTTAAACAGCCCCTGCAAATAGCCTGCCAGTGCTGTAAACAGGGAGAGAAAGGCCGTGAACAGCAGCAGTGCTAAAGCCGCCAGCCACATCGGCATGCCACCAAAGTCGTGTAACGAGATATAAATCCAGCTGATACCCGCACCAAACAACCCTATGCCAAAGGCAAATCCCAACACTGCCGCTTGCCGCGCCGTATCGCTTTTCGCCCACAAGACGAATAACACTGCCTGCGCCAGCAGCGGGATAATAAAATATCCGAAGGGCGCAAAGCCATACATACAGGATAATCCGGCCAGCAAAGCCAGTCCGTTTTCTTTTCTTGATAAAAACATAGTCGCCTGACAATTTGCAAAACGGACGCAGCATAACCGATTCGCTCCCGCCTATCTTCGGATATTTTCTGAACAGGTGCGACAATATGTCACAGCCTGCCTGCTCTGCGCTCCTGTAAAATCGGCACGTCAAAATAAATACAGAATCTCGGCCATGCAAATTTACAAAAAACTGTTCAGTGCTGTTTTGGCACTCGCTGCAATCAGCAGCAATCAGGCATCAGCTTGTGCCTCCTGCGGCTGCACGCTATCCACCGACTGGGGCAGTCAGGGAGTCAGCACTGCGCAGGGCTTTTCAGCTGACTTATCCTATGCTTATATTAATCAGAATAAACCGATATACGGCAGTAATACAAAATCCTCTGCCGCACTGATCAACACCCTGTATGCCAATGGTCAGGAAATTGAGACCGCCACAAAGACGCAAACTGTCACCGCGGCCTTCAATTACAACAGCGACACCTGGGGTATCAGCCTGCAGATCCCCTACTTGAATCGCAGCCATGCGACCAATGGCAATCTTGATCCCGCTTCTGACACACCAGAAGCAGTACCACAGGGCACAAATGGCGGAACATCTTCCGAAAACGGCTTGGGCGACATCCGTGTCACCGGTCGTTACAGCGGGTTTTCTGCCGACAACACCAGCGGTCTGATTGCCGGGATTAAATTACCTACCGGCAGCACCACTGCCAATTTCAGCGGAGGCCCGAGTGCAGGTTCTGCACTGGATGCCGGCCTGCAATCGGGCACAGGTTCCACCGATGTCATTCTGGGCGCCTATACTTCAGGCCTGATCAGCACTTACGGCTGGTTTGTGCAGGGCACGGCGCAACACGCCATCTCACCGCTGGTCAATGAAGCCAGCGGCACTTATCGCCCCGGGGACACCTATTCCGTCAATACCGGCATCCGCTATGCCGGTTTCGGCGCGCGCGTAACCCCTATGCTGCAACTCAATCTGGTTCGTCGCACGGCCGATCAGGGCACTGCCGTGCCGACTGACGTATTAACCGGCGCGCCGGTCAGCAGTGGCACACTGGCCTATCTTGCACCTGGCGTCTCAGTGCGCTTAACTGGCGGCACATCGGTTTACGGCTTCGTCCAACTGCCGGTTTATCAAAATGTCGGTTCATTGCAACTGGTGCCCAAGTACACCGCCACCATCGGCATACATCAGACTTTCTGATAAGGCACAAAAAAACGAGATTACCCATGCGCACAATCAGGCTACATCAATTTGTTCTTTTCAACGCGCTCATGTGGTCATTATCAGGCATGGCCTCCGACTGGCAACTCAAGGATACGGCGGGCGCACGCTACACGCTCTCCGCTTTGCACGATCACTGGATACTGGTGAACTTCTGGGCGCCCTGGTGCCCATCCTGCATTGAGGAATTGCCGGCATTGCTAGCCGTGCAAAAACGGCATCCCGACCTGCAGGTCCTCGGCATCGCGGTGATGTACCGCACAAAACAGAGTGTCATGGAGATGGTGAAAAATCAGGCATTCACCTACCCTATTGTGCTCGGCAGCGAGGACACTGCCGGCGATTTTGGTGGACTGGAAGGTCTACCGACCAGTTTTCTGTATTCACCTGACGGAAAATTGGTGGGCAAACACGCAGGTCCCCTGACGCAAAACGACATCGAACAAACCCTCGCAGGAAAAAACACACAACTCTTCACTCGATAAGCTGCGAGAATGTCAGCCTATGAATATACCTCCTCCCACCACCACTTGCAGCACCTGCAAAGCCTGCTGCTGTCGCTTAGAGGTAATGCTGCTGGGCGAAGATGACATTCCCGCCGAATTGACGACACGGGATAATTGGGGCGGCTGGGTGATGGCACGACTGGATGACGGCTGGTGTGCCGCCTTGGACAGGAACACGCTGCTGTGCACAATTTATGAGCGCCGCCCCTGGATATGCGGCGACTATCAGGCAGGCGATCACGATTGTCTGGAACAACGAACGCTGCATCACCTTGCTTAAAAAATTCAGACACGCTATTTAATCGCTATAATCATGCGCATCGTCGTGGCGACTTATCCTGAAGCCCCGCTGTAAAAACTTATTTAACCTCAATCCTATTACTCAACCATGTTCACACCGGCAACCGTCATAAAACTATATCGCGCAACAGCGATTTTGTTCATCCTAACCCTTTTTACCGTGGGCAGCGTCCCGGCCACAGGACAGGCATTTCCCGGCAATTCACACTGGATAGCTCATTTGACGGCCTATGCACTGATTGCTTTTTTTTGCGGCCTGGGCTGGCCTAACTGGCGGGCAGTCTTTATTGCCCTGTTTGTTGCCACCATCGGCCTTGTACACGAACTGACTGAAATCATCACCCATGCTCATCCTTTTGAACAAAATGATGTCGTCATTAACGCGACAGGCGCATTGATTGGTGTTTTGATTCTGAGTATTATTCGGGAATTCAGATTGAAAAATTAGTCGCTACCGCCCTTGATAAAAATACATTATTCTCAATAAATAACCCACAGTCAGGAATTCGGATTTAGCCGGTTTAACCTTCAAGTGGAACACTGCATGGCATCGGTCACGACTTTTCTGGTCAGGTGTGGTGAGAATAATTCGATAAAATCATAAGTATAAGCGCGCAGATATTCGTTTTTGCGGATGGCAATCCGGGTGGTATTCGCCTCGAACAAATGCCGGGTATTTATCTTGCAAAGATGAGGCTCCCGTTGCGGGACGAAGGCGATCTCGGCCAGGATGCCGACCCCCAACCCCAACTCCACGTAGGTTTTAATCACATCAGCATCGATGGCACTCAGTACGATATCAGGCGTAACCCCGGCTTTTGCAAAAGCATCATTGATTTTGCTGCGACCGGAAAAAGCAAAATCATAGGTGACGATGGGGTATTGGGCTATTTTCGCCAGCGTCAGCACGTTTTCCTTCAGCAAAGGATGCTCTGGTGGCGTGATCAGACAATGGTGCCATTCATAGCAAGGCAGCGTGACCAGTCCTTCATACAACACCAGGCTTTCGGTAGCGATGCAAAGGTCGGCTTCCCCGTGCAGCACCTGTTCGGCAATCTGAGTCGGGCTCCCCTGATGCAAACCCAGCTTTACCTTAGGATATCGCCCCATGAATTGCTTGACCGCGGGTGGCAGGGCATAACGCGCCTGGGTATGAGTGGCGGCAACGGTCAGAATCCCGGCATCCTGAGCGCAGAACGCCTGACCTACCTGCTTGAGATTATTCGCATCGTGCAACATGCGCTGAGCAATGGATAAAACGACTTTTCCGGGTTCAGTAATGGCGACGATACGTTTTCCGCTGCGCACGAATATCTCAATGCCCAGCTCTTCTTCCAGTTGTTTAATCTGTTTGCTGATCCCGGGTTGAGACGTAAACAACGCCTCCGCCGCGCTGGAAATATTCAACCCCTGACGCACAATTTCATTGAGATAACGCAGTTGTTGCAAATTCATTGTCGCCTATTAATCGCTATTGATTATAAGATAATAACATTAAAGTATTTAATTGCATAAGCCAAACTGACTACAATACGTCTCATTAATTTTTTGGATGCGTATAATGGATCCGATGTATACGTTATCCGGATTTTTAGTCGGTTTGATTGTGGGTGTTACCGGTGTGGGTGGCGGGTCGCTGATGACGCCATTGCTGGTACTGGTTTTTGGCGTCTCTCCGGTCACGGCCGTTGGTACGGATTTACTGTATGCCTCGCTGACTAAGACCGTCGGTGCCTGGGTGCATGGCAAACGCGGCACGGTGGACTGGCGAGTCGTCGGACTGTTATCTCTGGGTAGTTTGCCGGCCGCACTGATCACTATTTTGCTGCTGAAATACCTGGCTCTGGATGAAAAGACACTGCGCAGCCTGATGAGCCATGTGCTGAGTGTGGCGTTGCTGCTGACCGCCAGCACTTTATTGCTCAAGGAGCAGATCAAGAAATTCGCCAAACGTCGTGATGGTACGGTCTACGAGTTGCACCACCGTTACCTGCCTGCCGCGACCATTACCACAGGAATCGTGGTCGGAACACTAGTAACAATTTCCTCGATCGGAGCTGGCGTACTCGGCACAGTAGCCCTGCTGTTTCTGTACCCGCGCATGCCCTCTGTCAAAGTGGTCGGCACCGATATTGTGCATGCAGTGCCGCTGACGGCTTTTGCCGGCATGGGGCATCTGGCGCTGGGCACGGTGGATCTGACCTTGCTGGGCAGTCTGCTGGCGGGCTCCCTGCCGGGGATTTATATTGGCAGCCATTTGAGCGCCAAAGTACCCGAACGCGTGTTGCGCCCCCTACTGGCGGCGATGTTGCTGATTATCGGTTTGAAGATGCTGTTCTACAAATAAGGAAAATAACATGAGTGAAAATAAAGCCAATAAGCCCAAACAAGTCAGCTGGTTCAACGGCTGCGGCGGTCGCATCGGCGTCGTGGTAGGGCAAACCGGCGATCACGCTTATATCGGTGTCGCCCTGCGTCACGATGAAGATTCGGATGTTCAACATATTTTGGCCTATGGCGCGAAGTTTCCGCTAGCGGCAGCCTTGTTGCTGCCGGTGTCCAAATCATATCCGCCTGAGGAAATCTAAATGTATCGTTACGATCAATACGATCACAAGCTCATCGAAGAACGCGCAGCGCAGTTCCGCGACCAGATCAGTCGCCGACTGTCAGGCGAACTGCCTGAGGATGAGTTCCGCATACTGCGCTTGCAAAACGGCTTGTACATGCAAATCCACGCCTATATGCTGCGCATCGCCGTCCCTTACGGACTGCTCAATACAGCGCAAGTGCGCATGTTCGCTCACATAGCCCGGAAATATGACCGCGATTACGGCCATTTCACCACGCGCCAGAATATTCAGTTTAACTGGATTAAACTGCAAGACGCAGCGGACATTCTCGATGATCTGGCCAGTGTCGAGATGCACGCAATCCAGACCTCGGGCAACTGTATCCGCAACATCACCTGCGACGAGTTCGCCGGTGTCGCAAAGGATGAGCTAGTCGATCCGCGTCCCTACGCCGAAATCCTGCGCCAATGGAGCACCTTTCATCCCGAATTTGCTTTTTTACCGCGCAAATTCAAATTTTCGATTACCGGCGCGACTGACGACAGAGCCGCCATTGCAGTGCATGACATCGGTTTGGCAGTGGTTAAAAATAGCGCAGGCGAAGTAGGCTTCCGCGTACTGGTCGGCGGTGGCCTGGGTCGCACGCCGGTAATCGGCACCGAGATCTGCGCCTTCGTGCCCTGGCAGGATGTGATTACTTATGTGGAATCCATCCTGCGCGTCTATAACCAGTACGGTCGACGCGACAATATCTACAAGGCGCGCATCAAGATACTGGTCAAAGCACTGGGTATAGAAGAATTCAGACGGGAAGTTGAAGCCGACTGGCAACATACCCGCGGCGGAGCATGTACTATTACCGTTGAAGAATTAAACCGGGTGACGGCATTCTTCCAGCCGCCGGCTTACGAAAAGCGGCCCGACACGGAACTTGCTGCTGCTCAACATGACAACCGCGCCTTTGCCAACTGGATGCAGCGCAACGTCAAACCGCACAAGATACCAGGTTATGCCGCCGTGGTATTGTCTTTAAAGAAGACCGGTGTTGCGCCTGGTGATACGACCGCCGCACAACTGGATGCCATCGCTGAACTGGCCGAGCGTTTCAGTTTCGGCGAAGTGCGCGTCACGCACATGCAAAATGTGGTGCTGGCAGATGTCAAACAGAGCGAACTGACTGTCCTCTGGCTGGCAGCTAAAGAGCGGGGACTGGCAACGCCTAACGTCGGGTTGTTGACCGATATGATCTGCTGTCCGGGCGGGGACTTCTGTACGCTGGCTAATGCGCGTTCCATTCCGCTGGCCAAAGCCATCGCCGAGTGTTTCGACGACATCGATTTTTTGCATGACATCGGCGAAATCGACCTGAATATCTCCGGTTGCGTGAATGCCTGTGCACATCATCACATCGGTCATATCGGCATCCTGGGCGTGGACAAGGATGGCGAAGAATGGTATCAAATCTCAATCGGCGGCGCACAGGGCAATGAGGCGTCAATCGGCAAAGTGATCGGACGCTCGTTCACCTTCGGCCAGGTTCCTGAAGTGCTGGCACGACTGCTGCAAGTTTATATCGAGCATCGTTTCGATGATGAACGCTTCATCGACACCGTGCACCGCTTAGGCTACGCCCCTTTCAAGACTTACGTTTACGCGACACCGGTCGAGGATGACAAGATGCTGGCGGGCGTGGACTATGAGTTGCTCAAAGCCGGTGCGCCCTACGATATGCCTTACTATTCACCGAGGTTCTGAGCAGATGATTATTAAAAATAAAGCCATTGTTGCCGATGACTGGCAAGTCTTGCGCGCAACGGATGCCGTGGTGCCTGAGGGACGCGTGATCGTGCCGCTGGCCACCTGGTTGGCACAACGGGATAGTTTGATAAAGCGCGCCGAGTTGGGTGTATGGCTGGCAAGCTGCGACAGGCCGGAAGTATTGCGCGATGATATCGACAAGTTTTCCGTGATCGCAGTGGATTTCCCCAAGTTCGCAGACGGACGCGGCTATACGCTGGCTTATTTATTGCGTGAACGCCTGGGTTATAAAGGTGAGTTGCGCGCTATCGGCGATGTATTGCGCGACCAGTTGCATTACATGCAGCGGGCAGGCTTCGATGCGTTCGCTGTGCGTGCGGACAAGGACATCAACGACGCGCTGAAGGCTTTTAGTGAATTTTCGGAAAGTTATCAGGCATCAGTCGATCAGCCGCTGCCGCTGTTTCGCAGAGTCAATCGGGGAGCGGGTTCATGAGTACGCTGGAACATAAAATTGAGCAGGTAAAAGCCCTGCTGGCCGATGCAGTGCGGGATTTTTCGCAAGTTACCTTTGCCAACAGTCTGGGCGCAGAAGATATGGTACTAACCGATCTTATCGCCCGTTTTCAGCCTGACATTGCAATGTTCAGTCTGGACACCGGTCGGCTGCCGCAAGAAACTTACGATCTGATGCAGGCCTTGCGGCTTCGTTACAGTGCGCCGCTCAAGGTTTATTTCCCTGAATCGGGTTCAGTTGAAACCCTGATTAGCACCCAGGGGGTTAACGGTTTTTACGACAGCATAGAGAACCGTAAAGCCTGTTGTTTTATCCGCAAAGTCGCCCCTTTAAAGCGCGCACTGGCCGGTAAGAAGGCCTGGATCACCGGAATGCGCCGCGATCAGGCGGTGACGCGCGGCAGTCTGGCTTTATCCTCTTTTGATGCCGATCAGGGCTTGCAGAAATTCAACCCGCTGCTGGACTGGAGCAATGAGGAGGTTTGGGCCTACATCAAACAGTACGATGTACCTTACAATGCGCTGCACGATCGTTTTTATCCCAGCATAGGCTGCGCACCCTGCACCCGTTCTGTCACGCCGGGCGAAGATATCCGCTCGGGTCGCTGGTGGTGGGAGAGTGCAGAGGGCAAGGAATGCGGTTTGCATATCGGTCGTTCGCCCAAATAGCATACTGTGCAAGAATATGATGTCCGTGTTTATCACGGTCAATTAAAGGAAGTTACCATGAGCAATCGCATTTTTACCCATCTGGACGCGCTGGAGTCCGAGTCTATCCACATCATGCGCGAAGTCGCTGCGGAATGTAAAAATCCGGCACTGCTGTTTTCCGGCGGCAAGGACTCTATCGTGATGTTGCGTCTGGCTGAAAAGGCATTTCGTCCTTGCAAGTTCCCGTTTCCGCTGGTGCATATCGACACCGAACACAACTTCCCGGAAGTGATCCAGACTCGAGACAAACTGGCTGCGGATTTGGGTGAGCGACTGATTGTGCGCTCACTGGAAGACTCCATCAAACGCGGCACCATCGTGATTAAAAATCCTGATTTGCCGCGCAATCCGTATCAGTCGGTCACGCTGCTTGAGACCATCGCCGAATTCGGTTTCGATGCCTGCATGGGCGGAGCGCGTCGGGATGAAGAAAAGGCGCGCGCCAAGGAACGCATCTTTTCGTTCCGTGACGAGTTCGGTCAATGGGATCCGAAGAATCAGCGCCCCGAACTATGGGATATTTACAACACCCGAGTGCATCCGGGCGAAAATATCCGCGTTTTCCCGATTTCCAACTGGACAGAACTGGATATCTGGCAATACATAGGCCGTGAGAAGCTGGAAATTCCCTGCATTTACTACGCGCACGAGCGTGAAGTTATCCGCAGGGGAAATTCGGTCATTCCGGTGTCTGAGCTGGTGCAGCCTAAGCCGGGCGAAAAGGTCGAAGTCCTGTCGGTGCGTTTCCGCACGGTGGGTGACGTGACCTGTACGGCACCTGTCGAATCGACAGCCGCGACGGTCGAGGAAATCATCGCAGAGACGGCAACCACCCGCATCACCGAACGCGGTGCGACCCGCATGGACGATCAGACCTCGGATGCCTCAATGGAACTGCGCAAAAAAGAAGGTTACTTTTAGGAACGTGAAGAGTTAAGGGATAAGGGAAGTACCACATGAAAAGCGCAGCAGATGAAAACATCGCCGTTTTTTACCCTTCCCTCTTCTCCCTTTCGAAACGCCTCTTCATATCAAACAGATAAAAAAGGAATAAAACCAATGAGCACCAACACACAGCTCCTACGTTTCATCACCGCAGGCAGCGTAGACGACGGCAAGAGCACGCTGATCGGCCGCCTGCTGCACGATTCCAAATCCATCTTCGAAGACCAGTTTTCGGCGATTGCCAAGACCAGCGAAAAGCGCGGCATGGCTGCGGTCGATCTGTCGCTGCTAACCGATGGTTTGCAGGCCGAGCGCGAACAGGGCATCACCATCGACGTGGCTTACCGATATTTCGCCACCCCTAAGCGCAAGTTCATCATCGGCGACACGCCAGGTCACGAGCAGTACACGCGCAACATGGTGACGGCCGCATCCACCGCCAATCTGGTCGTGATCCTGATCGACGCGCGACGCGGCGTACTGGTGCAGACGCGCCGGCATTCCTATCTTGCCTGTCTGGTCGGCATCCCGCACATCGTGCTGGCGGTCAATAAAATGGACATGGTGGATTATTCACAAGCCCGTTACGATGAAATTTGCACCGAATATCTGGCCTTTGCCGCTCAACTGGGGCTGCATAATGTTACCTGTGTGCCTTTGTCTGCACTGGTAGGCGATATGCTGGTCGATCGCGGCGAGAATCTCTCCTGGTATCAGGGGCCGACCTTGATGGAACTGCTGGAAAATGTCGAAATCGACCACGATGTGAATACCAGCGATTTCAGATTTCCGGTGCAGTGGGTATGCCGCCCGCAGACCGAGGAATATCACGATTTCCGCGGTTTCATGGGACGGATTGAAGCGGGTTCAGTATCGGTAGGCGACGAGATCACAGTACTGCCGGCCGGTCGCACCAGCAAAGTGAAAGAAATCGCAACCTTTGATGGTAAGCTGCAAACTGCTTATGCGCCGCAGTCTGTCACGATTAGCCTGACGGACGAGATCGACATTTCGCGCGGCGACATGTTTGTTAAAGCAGATTACCTGCCGGAAGTTGCGAAAGAGTTTGAAGCGATGTTGTGCTGGTTGTCTGAAACACCGCTGGACAAGAGTCGCAAATATCTCATCAAACACACTACGCGCACGGCGAAATGCCTGTTTGCCAGCATCGATTATCGGGTGGATGTGAATACCCTGGAGCAGCACGCTGATCCGGTGGTGAATATGAACGACATCGCGCATGTCAAGCTGAAAGTGCAACAACCGCTGGTGTTCGACGCTTACAAGCGTAACCGTGCCAGTGGCAGCTTTATCGTGATCGATGAGGCGACCAACAACACCGTCGCAGCGGGAATGATTGCCTAAGTAACAATAAACCGGGGCGGATGCCTGAAATCTGAACGAGCAGAAACTTCGCCAAAGTCAGTATCAGGCCTCCAGGCTGGCATCCCGTTTAATCGCCCGGTAAAACAGCGAAGGGGCTTTCGTATATTTTACTGTAGTTGCGATGTCCAGAGTTCCTGCCATTTTTCCACCCAGCAGCAAACATGAGTGAAGCCCGGAATAAAGATCAATTCGGGGCGACGAGAGTCGGGAAATCGTGCGGCATACGCCTGTGATACTTCCGCGCTGATCACTTCATCGCGCTCACCAATCAAATGCTTTTGCGGCACGAACTGCAATTTTTTCCATTCATCCGATGGATTCAATGAGTGCACCAAAGGCGTATCGTGATGCAGCATCGTCCATACAGCGGGATCAAGGTTACCCGCCACCGTAATCAACTCGGCCACATCAGCACGTCGTGCCGCCAGCAGAGCCGCCACCGCACCACCGCCTGAATAACCGACCAAAATAAGCTTACCGGCGCGGTAACGCAGCTTTAGGGCGTCAACTGCCTGGTTACTGGCAACAATCGCTTCATTTGAAAAACGCCGGTCGGTCCAGTAGCTTTTCCGGCATGCTCCCCGGTCAACAGGATCAACATACTGACAGGGACGTGCCAGATAAACCGCGACACCTTGAGGCTGACGCAGTGCCAGCTCAAGCGCTAGCGGATGCATAGGCGTAGGGTCCATAGACACTTCCGAGCGGGATATAAAGGCTAAGCCATCGCCCTCGATATAAATCGTCAGTGTTTCTGCCGGTTTGACATGCGGCACATAGGCAGTCAGTACAAACTCACCGGTCGGGATGCGCAGCTTTTCCCAGCCCGCCTGAGCGGCTAGCTGCTCTGCATGTTGCCAGCGCAGTTGCGGGGATAAATCCGTGCAAGCACTTAACAACAACAGCAGTGCCCATTTTATGCAGGCAACCATTTCATTTAGGCACCCCCAGCGCACTCAGCAACGGTGTCAAAAATTGCTCATAATGCCGCCAGCGTTGAACAGATGAGTTATAAATCGGCTGACGCACCTGGGTCACGCTCGCGGTGCGGATATTGCGCGTATTTTTATGGAAATCAAGACAGCGTTCATCCCATTCCAGTCCGCAAAAATCAATCAAGCGCCGCGCTTGACCCTCCATATCGGCGACCATATCTTCATATTGCACTTCAATGAATGCATTTTTCGGCAAGACTTTTTTCCAGTGATCCATCAATCGCTGATAATTGACATAGTGCTGCCCCAGCTCCGCCAGATCGTAAGTCGCGTCCTGATGACGGTTAAACAACCGGGTAAAACAGGAAACACAAGTATCGACCGGATTGCGTTTGACATGAATGATGCGCGCATGGGGCAACATTAACGGAATCAGACCCAGCGCCATGTAGTTAGCCGGCATTTTGTCGGTGATGCGTACAGCATCAAGTGCATGTTGTTGCAGACGCGCCACATATTGCGCACCCCAGCGAGTTAGTTGCTCTTTTGTCAGGTCAAGTAAATTTTCAGGGTAAGGCAGTCCGGTCTCCCCTGACTGCTGTACGATTTCCATCAGGTCACGCAACTCACCCGCACCATGCACCTTAGAGTGACTGGCGATAATCTGTTCGGTCAGCGTGGTGCCGGAACGCGGCATCCCCAGTACGAATACCGGCAAGTCGGAAGGATCGCCCGCCCCTTTGCGTTTGGTAAAATACTTCTTGTCGAAAACGGCGATCAGCCGGTCGATACGCGCACTATCCGCTTCCGGACTGTAATGCAATTTGGCGCGTTTAATCCGTGCACCTTCCAGAAAATGCGGAAAGGCCTTGTCGTATTCTTTCAAATCATCATAGGCTTTACCCAAGGCATAATGCAGTGACAGGCGCTGCTCTTCCTTCAAGGAATCAATCTCAGCCAGTTTAGCTTCAAGCGCGGCGAGATTTTCATCTCCGGCTTTCACTTTGCGTACCTGAACCAGATGAAAACGCGCACCTATGCATTCGCTGTCTTTGGCAATAGCGCGTTTCAATAATGCTTCCGCTTCGTCAATCTTGCCCGCTTCAAGTTGCAGATTTCCCAAACCCGACAAGGCATCGGGCAGTTCAGCGTCAATAGTCAATGCCTGACTAAACGCGGCAGTTGCTAGCTCAGCTTCGCCTTGTTCCATCAACACATTGCCCAACTGACACCAGGCATCGGTGTTTTCAGGTGCAATTCTGTTCACCTGTTCGAGTAAGGCCTGTGCTTCGGGCAACAAATCCTGTTCATAACGCGCCCGTGCCAGACCTATCATGGCTTCAGGATAATCAGGTTTAATTTGCAATGAGCGTTCAAGCAGCACAACAGCAGCGTCGATCTGCTCCTGTTTTAATCGTGCCAGCCCCAGATTGCACAAGGCTTCAGGATAAGCCGGCTGCAAATTCAACGCTTTTTCAAGCACCGGCACTGCCTCATCCGCCTTATCGTCTTCGACCAGCACCGCCCCCAGATTACTCAAGGCTTCAAGATAGTCAGGGGAAGTTTCCAGTGCGCGGCGATACCATGCTTCCGCGCGAGGTTTGTCCTTGCGTGCGCGTTCGATACTGCCCAGGTTATTGAGCGATTGCAAAAGGCCGGGAGCTAACGACAACGCCCTTAAATGGCAGGCTTCAGATGCGTCATATTGCTTGGCATCATACAGTGCAACACCCAGATTACTATGTGCAGAAGCCATCGCCGGTTCAATTTGCACCGCCTGCCTGCCGTGCATAATGGCTTCCTCCAGACGTTGTTGCTGACGGCACATCTCGGCCATATTGCTGTGAAACAACGCAACATCAGACGCTATCGAAATCGCCTTTGCGATCAATTCCAGCGCCAGTACCGGCCGGCCTGCCTGATAGGCCACGACACCCAGCAAATGCAACGCATGGGCATGCTCAGGATGCAGCTGCAAGATTTGTTTCAATATATTTTCAGCCTCGGTCAAGCGCCCTGCACTCTGATGCGTGCTCGCCAGTTGCATGGCCTGATCAACGGAAAGATTCGCCGGAGCCTTAACCTGCTGCTGGCCATGCACCGCAGGCGAGTTCAGCTTGCGGGGTTGAACCGGCAGCGATAAGGACTTAAGGTCAGTTTGCACCTTATTCAACACACTGTTCCAGTCGCCGAATTTCGGCTGATTATAAATATGCAAACCAGGATACCAGGGACTGTCAGCTCTTTTTTCCAGCCAGCGCCATTCGCCGTCAAAACGGTTCATCATCCATACAGGACGCCCCAGCCCACCCGCCAGATGAACCATAGACGAGTCTATGGAAATCACCAGATCCAGATTTGATACCAAGGCAGCCGTATCGGCAAAATCGCTCAACTCCTGCGTCCAGTCCAGCCAGTCGATATTGGCAGGAATGACAGGACACACTTCATCAGTTGCCCATTTTTGTAAGCTAACCCAAGCGACGCGTTCATCCTGCAGCAGCGGCATAATTTGTTCAAACGACAGACTGCGCCTGGCATCATATTGATGTGCAGGACGACCGGCCCAGGCAATACCGATTCTGCACCTGCCGGGGGCAGCCTCCTCCAGTCGTTCACGCCAGTGCTGATGAGCAACAGACGGCACCTTGAGATAGGGAATTGCCGCAGGGATACTATCCACACGGGTCTGGTGCGCACGCGGCAAAGACATCAGCATACACTGCCAGTGCCAGGTCGAATAATCCGCCGGCATCTGGTTCAAAATCAGGATACGTTCATTAAAAGCCCATTCCATCAACCGGGAAGTCGGCGCTGCACAAACAAAGCCTACTTTGGCAAAACGACTGGCCGCCAGTTCAAGATAGCGCGAAAACTGGAAGGTATCACCGAAACCCTGTTCTGTGATCACCAGTAAGCTCTGAGTTTCTGTGTTCAGTTCTCCGTTCCACTGCGGCAACGGGCAGGCAGGCCGCATAAACCCGCCACGATGACTTTCCGCAGAACCCGTCCAGCGCGCTTCATAATTTTCCCAGCCGGCCTGAAAATCACCCAGTTTCAACTGTGCCATGCCAAGATTCAACCGCGCCATGGCAAACTCAGGTGCCAGTTGTACCGACTTTTCAAAGGCGGCACGCGCCTGCCCCATCAACCCCATATCCTGCAGCAAGAAGCCTAAGCTATTTAGCACGCCGGGGAAAGCCGGCTGCAGGCTGAGCGCCTGCTCATAACTTGCGCGCGCCGCCTCAAAACGATTCAGGCGATACAAGGAAATGCCTTTCAGATGCCAGAGCTGTGGCGACATCTGAACCATAGCCGGATCGAGCAGTTGAATGACTTGATCGTGCTCACTGCGCCCCTGCATGGACAGGCAGCGGTCGGCAAGGCTTTCGTCTTGAACAACGTTCATTTCCGGCAGTTCAACTTCCGCAGGCCGGTAGTCCTTGACCCGATCATATAAGGGCTTCAAATGACGGGCAAAATGTTTCCAGCGCGATACCGATGTTTTATAAATGGGTTTCCTGACCTGGGCGACACTGGCGGTTTTGACCAGTCTGTCGTTTTTATGGAATTCCAGACAGTTCTCATCCCACGGTAAGCCGACAAAGTCCAGCACGCGGCGCGCCTGTTTCTCGGTATCTTCAACCATATCCTCGTAACGCAAATCAAGTAGGCGCCCCTTGGGCAACACCTTGCGCCAGTGCTGCATCAACTTCATGTAGCGCACGTAATAGCGGCCTAACGTACCCTGATCGTAAGCAAACTCCATGGTGTCGTTGAACAAACGGGAATAACAGGAGAAGCAGGAATCCATCGGATCGCGCATGGCATGGATGATTTTGGCCTGCGGCAGCGCCAGATGAATCAGCCCGAGATAGAAAAAATTGGCCGGCATCTTGTCGGTGATATAGGCGCTGTCAGGCGAGAGCATCCATACCCGTTTGAGATATTCCTCACCCAGGCGTTGCATATCATCTGTGGTCAACCCGGCAACGCCCTCGGTAAAGGACTGTCCTTGCTGCGCACCGGTGAGCGCCGTAATCACTTCACTCAGGTCGACCAGTTCACCCGCACCGTAAACAGAAGGGTGGCTGCACAACACCTGTTCCAGCAGGGTTGTGCCTGAACGCGGCATACCAACAATAAAAATCGGCGTACGTACAGCAGCCGTTGACAATACATATTTGCGGGCTGCAAAATACTTCTTGTCGAAAATACGAATGATGTTGTCCAGCATCGCATCCGCCGCAGTCTCATTCATTGGCAGCAGCGCATGCTGCACGCGGTTGCCCTCTTCGTAAGCGGCATACGCGCGGTCATATTCGCCGGTATCATCGAGCGCCTTACCCAGCGCAAAACAGTAACGTATGCGCGCATGATCACTCAAGCTTGTACGTCTGGCATACACTTGTTCTAAAATAGCCAAATGCGGGTCATCCTTTTTGTAGGTTTTGAGCGAGGAGAGATTGTAATGCGCCTCGACAAAATCAGCACGCGCTGCAATTGCCGCCGCAAAACAGGCTCGCGCCTGATCCAACTTCCCCTGCTCGCTGTAGATGGCACCGGCATTGTTTTGCGCTTCAGCGTGCATCGGGTTGAGTTCAATCGCCTTGTTGTAAGCATCCAGTGCCGCCCCTTTGTCGCCTTGTTGTTCCAGCGCGGAACCCAGATTATTCCAGGACAGACCGTGATTGGCATCCAGCTTGATCGCACGACGATATGATACGATAGCATGCCCATAATCCTTTGCATCGGTATAAGCCAAGCCTAAATTATAATGCGCGTCAATATCGGCAGGCGCTAATTTTACCGCCTGAATACCGGCTTTAATGGCATCAGCCAATCGACCCAGACGACGGCACATCTCGCCGTAGTTGCGCTGATAAAGCACATTTTTTTTGTCAAGGGCGATGGCTGCTTTCAGCAGATCTGCCGCTAATGGCAGATTACCTTCGTTAAAGGTCAGTAATCCCAAGGCATGAAAAGCCGGATGAAATTTTGCATCGATTGTGATCACGCGACGATAAACAGTTTCTGCTTCTGCGACACGACCCGTGCGTTCGAAGGCTTGCGCGTCGGTCATAAGCTGCATCATATTTGGTATTTTTTTAGATGACATTTCTACTCCAACAGTCTCTGTATATTTTTACTTACTTATTGATGTGTTTACAATAGCTGATGACAATCCAGCCTCCCCGATTAATTCAAAAACTTTGCTCAAGCTTCCAGTCATATTCTGATTTTTCATCGCCAGATAACCATTTTTGGCAATTTCACCCCGAACAAAAGACGACACTTGCAAATATTGCATGCAGACATCAACCAGCTTGTCATATGGTGCATAAATGACACCATTTTTATAAGGATTATGATCACTACTTTCTGACACCACAAAGATACTATTGGCAAGCAGAAATGACAATCTAATGGTCTCCAATACGGGCATATTATCCCAAGCATGAACATTTAGTACAATTTTAGCCCGTTCAATATAATGATTTCGCTCTGCACCAAATTTTTTCGGCAAGTAGAAAACTTTAATCCCCTGGTCAGCCAATGCCTGCATGATTTTGTTACGACGAGCATGGGGAGAACCATAAAACAGCACATCAATATCCTGCACAGGGCGAGATTTTTTCCACTCCAGACAACAATGATAGCCTGGTGGCAGGTAATATACATTTTTAAAATCCAGCTTTTCAAGATACCTTAAACCTGAAGGAGAATATTCAAAAATAATTCCGGCATTTTTCAAAAAAGCCAAATATTCCGGATATTGGTGCAGCAATCCCAGTTTGTCATCTAATTGCTCAAGCTGATATACAGCATATGGCCGCCCGTTTATTATTTGCGCAAATCCCTGCATTTTAGATGCGAAAATAGTTGATCCCAAAAAAATATTTACGGCATCAGCCATATATGAATTTTTTGCAATATGGCAACTAGTGCCAAAATCTTGCAAAGCACCTTGCAAGACAGCAATCAACTCATTATACATTTGGCCAAAATCATTAATATAAACATGACTAATATGAAAATTTGGCAGAATACCTGGTGTTCTATACTTGGCTTGTCCAGACATTTATACTTAATCCTGATTGTGCTCGATAGACACAGTTTGGTTTAACCTGCATGCTGAGCAGCCTGACTTCCAAGGATTTTTTGCAAATTTTTTTGCGCCTCCATGTTATCAGGGCTGAATTGGACCGCCTGATAATAGGCATGCATTGCCCCTTCACGGTCACCTGTCGATTGTAACAAGACGCCGAGATTATTCCAGCAGGAAGCATGTTGCGGGTTCAATTTTAATGCCTCTCTGTAACTGGCAATCGCTTCCTTTAAGCGATGTGCGTCAGTCAGCGCCAACCCGAGATTCAAGCGCGCATCGGCGTCCTGCGGATTGAGATTGCCGGCAAGTCTTGCCAATGAAACGGCTTCGCTCAGCTTTCCCATGCGACGATATATCTCACCCAGATTGCGCGGATACAGAGCCGCCGTTGCATCCAGCGCAATCGCTTCTCGCAGCATCAGCACAGCCAGATCAACCTTCCCTGCATGAAAAGCCAGCAACCCCAGGCTATGCCATGCAGGAGCAAAATCCGGAGTGCGCTTGAGCAATTCGCGATACATCGCCTGCGCATGAGCCATTTTCCCTGCGGCTTCACACTGTGCTGCAGCACGCATCACCTCGTTTGTATCTTGAGCGACTTGTACAGCAATCATATTTTCAACAATGGGCGTGTGCAACAACTCCATACGTCTTGCCTGATTCAATGCCAGCTCATGCAATCGTATCGAATTACCGGCTTTCAGTTGCGCTGCAGCCTCTATCTCCGACGTGTTTTCAGGAAACTCACAGAAAATATCCTTTACCAGTCGCGAACTGAGCAAATAGACAATAACGAAGATATCGGGCAGCAATCCGCCCAATGCTGCAATAAAATCAGGATTAGCAGGATTAGCGATAGTATTCAGGTGCAAATAAATAAAACCGGTCATTCCGAGCACAAAAGCACAGACAAGCAAGCTCCGTCCATGCAGCCATATCCAGCGTACCAGTTTCCAGGATTCAGGCGCACGATAGATTATGGCAATCAATACCAGCAACGCAGGCACATCACAGGCGATAAGATAATAATTGGTTTGCAGTTCAAGCCATGAATAAGGTGTCAAGCCCAGTGAAATGACATTCGCAGTCATGGCGATAAAAGGACCGTGACGAATTCCATAGATGGTAACCAGCCACAACAAAAACGGTATTTTTAACCGCATGTCATCGTCATAGCAGCGGGCATCATGTTTCAGCATGATGAGCTCATTGAATTCATTATTACCATGTTTTTCAGCCCACTAATATGTTGCCAAAAATTCAAATTCTGCGATCTAATTGGGATTAGCCTGGTACAGGCTACGTTGCAAAAACATCTTTACCTTCAAATTAAGAACCATAATAAAATCCATAGCCTTTCTGATAACGTGAACTCGCGTGGTGATTAGTTTTCCATTTTCGCCACTGAATAGAAAAAGTTGAAAAGAGAGTGAGCCTGGCGAGAATACCCTGCATGACGATTTTGCGAGTTATTGCCATAAAGGGTGCTATCCCTTCGAAAATTATTTGCATGATCAGGCCTAGTATCATTGGCATGCCCGTTAGTCAGATAATTTTCTAATGTATAACTGATAAAGTGGTGCTTGCACAATACTTATTTTCCTGAAATTAATATTTACAAAAGCATCGATTGCAGGTTTAGGACATCGAATCGGATCCTTGCCATAAGGTAGTTCTTCTGCCCACAAATAATCATCAAAAAACATATAGCCACCCACTTTCAACAACTTGAATCCAAGTACGGCATCACACAACACATCCGGTGCCTGGTGAGAACCATCTATATAGATCAAGTCGAAATAATTCTGTTTTCCTGTAGCCAGTAACTTTGCCAACTGCATATCTGAATAGCCTTTATGCACAAACAGATCCACTTTTTTTGCAGCATTTGATAGAGCCAGGCCGGTATTATGTTTGAAGCGCGCCTCAACAAGATTCATATCCGCTTCATACATCCCGCCTGATTTATATTCTAAGCCGCCTTCCCAGGTATCAACACAGTGTATTTCCATCCCGTTATCCATTGCCAATTTCTCAATCAGATAACAAGCACTCGCGCCTTCAAATGAACCAATTTCAAGTATTTTTTCTGGTTTAATCTGAGGTATAAATTGGTCCCAAGTGTGCTTTGAACCATCGAACCAGGTATTGGTAAATTGATAAGTTTTCATTTTAGTTGTCATTGATAGAAAAAATATTCGTTTTATTGAGGGCGTCTGCAAACTTTGTACACTATGCGCCGTCCAAGCGACCAGTCGGTAAATTTTACCAGATCAACTCTTTCACCTAAATCAATAAAGAGTTCAGTCTGATTAATTCCTCCCTCTCCAATTGCATTAAGCGCGGCTTCCTTCGCCAGTGCCCTGATGGAAAGACGCTCTTCCAGAGACAATTCCCTGCCCCAGGTTGTTATCAAATCGTATTTCATGCAGCGGTACCATTGATTGATCATCCACTGCTTCTGTTTACTGCTGTCAGGATAAAAGGCAAATCGTTCGCCCTCGCTATGAGCTATCGACGCAAACAGATCATCCGGATAAATACGCTGCTGATACCCGGCCTTGGCCAGCCGGTAATACATATCATCGTCTTCTCCGCCCCAGCCACGGATAGCCTCATCGTAACCGCCAGCTTTTTCGTACATTTGACGGGTGCAGAAAAATGAACCAGTCAGATCCGTGCCATAAGCACGGGTAATATAAAAACCATCCGCTCTAAGCCCATGCTGCTCCCAGCCTTTCAAATCAGCAACCTTCACATCGGCATCAATGAACAGCAACCAAGGCGTACTGGCCGCATTAGCGCCCAGGTTTCTGGCACGAGCAAGGTTAAATTCCGGATCATCCGTGACTTCAATCACACTGACTTCAGGATGGTTTTCTCTGACCCAGGCAGCAGTTCCCTGAGTGCAACCGTAATCCACAACAACCACCGCTATCCCGGGCTGATTCACCAACAACGGTAGCGTTTGTTTAATATGTTGCAAACGCCCCTTGCAGGTTGTAATCGCAGTCAACCGGGGTGGCGACTGTTTAGCCAACTCACCAGCTTCAATATAACGAGTACCCATGCGAATTAACCGACTGGCATGTATCGCATCTGTCGGCTGCATAGTGTAGTACACACTGGCCAGATTACTTTCCCCTGGCACATTTTTTTTCTGCAACCAGTCGTAGATGTGCCGGTCGGCACTCATGCCAACCGGATCGCCGGGTAACGGAATACTCCACCAGCGTAATACCGGCTCACACGCCAACTTGTCTATCATCAGACAATTTGGATCAACCCAGCCGCCAAAACTGGCAACAAAGTTACCGCGTCCGGGACCGACTGACTCCCAGTCATCTATACATACCGGTTGACGCGAATCCGGATGAACAAACCAGCGCAAAGCAAAAACCCACTCGTGACCATCAATTGCATCCAGCATGCTACGCAAATGTAGCGGTGCCCACCAGTTGTCATCATCCAGATAGGCGATGTAACGCGCATTGGCAAGATAACTCAGGGTGGTACGCAGCGCCCCCCCGTCTCGTGCCGGGTGTAAGCCACCATGACGCACAGAGGTAGAATAACCCGGATAAAAAAGGCACGGTGTTACATGGGCAGGTGCAGCCGCGAGCAATTCCTGCAGACGGGTAAATTCGTCAAGCGGCGCATCAACCCCGATCAGTAACTGTATGCGTCCGACATTTTCCTGCGCGTAGACGGAACTGACCGCCGCAAGTACGCTCTCCCGCCCTATCGTCGGCATCACTACCGCAACATCAAAAGGAGTTTGCAAATTTATATCGCTGCCATAGATATGCCAGCCCGGCGATAAATTCACAGCAGATAGTGGTAGAACAGATTGTACAGTTTGCATTGTATTTCTCACCTGAAGGTCAAATTTTTTATCGAAGGTAATGCACAATCTTTCCAATGATGGCGGTTGTTGATCCGGCAAAATAAATATATTTTCCCTATCGAGGATATCATCTTCAACAGCCATACCACGACTAATCACCACAGGCACATTCAACAAGACCGCCTCGACTACCACACCCGATGACCTGAAATGATATTGCTCCGGATCATAAACACAGAGCACGTAGTCTGCATAAGTAATTTCATCACAATATTCAGTATAGGAAAGTTCATCTTCAATGCGCAGCGAAACTCTGCCAACGGGCTGATTTAACAGATAGGAATGTACATTTTTCTGCAACGATGGCACAACAAATCTGAAATCGCAGTACTTTGTGTTAGAAAGCACGCCTGGCAACGCCTTGAGTATCAATTCAATGCCCTTTTCAGGTCTCAGTTCACCGATCACCAGTAATCTTATCCTCCCATCCTGACGATGCACTCGTGTTTTTTCGGACGGCACCGCATGAGGAGATTTCAATGCAAGGAACTGAAAACGGCATAAAATAGTATAGGCATCAGCCAATCGTCGGCTATCCGTACTCCACCTGACATCGAAACATTGATTTATACGCATTGCTTCTGCTTCAAATAGCAGGTTTAGTCTTGCCTGAGCGGGAACGCTATAAATTTCATGGGTAGCCAATGCATGAAAATGTAGCTGCAATTTCATTGGGCGGCAATATACAGGCAAGCTCTCCAGCCAACGGCGTAAACCAATCAACAAGGTAATATTGCAGGACGGGATTAATATCGCATCATTTTTTCGGATTCGGCTATTTAATGCCATGCTTAAGTCCTCAAACATGACCTGAGCATGCGCCTCACAAACCTGATTCACTTCTTCAACAGTCTGTGCTGTATATTGGTAGATACTCGCTCTGAAACAGGGGATGAAGCCCGTTTGAACAGGAAAACTTGCATGGCACAATACATTGACACTGCTGTAAACTGTAGCTGATGCATTACGCAGTGCAACATCAAGCGTGTAGTGATGCCCGCGATAATGAGCGAGTCCGGGATCAATCAGATATGCATTGGCTACAGATGACGTATTGTAATCTACATCAAAAAATTCATTCGCTCGCCGTGGCAAGCTGTCAGATTTAAGAGCATATTGCATTGTTATACTTTCATTCTGATCAAAGCCAACTGGCAAATATCTAGTATTTCGCCCGGGGAAGCAAATCGAAATAAGCAATCGTTTTAATCAGACCTTCGTTCAGCGCAACATGCGGCTCCCAGTCAATTAATTTTCTGGCCAGGCTGATATCAGGCTGACGTTGGCGTGGATCGTCACTTGGTAACGGATGATAAGTAATGACAGAATTCGAGTTTGTCAGTGTAATGATTTTTTCTGCCAGTTCACGCATACTGAATTCGACCGGATTACCCAGATTAACAGGACCTGTCACTTCGCTTGGGGTATCCATCAATCTTATAAATGCGTCTATCATTTCATCCACGTAGCAAAATGATCTGCTTTGCGAGCCATCGCCGTAAATGGTGATTGGCTGATTTTTAAGTGCTTGAACGATAAAATTCGACACTACCCGCCCGTCATTGGGATGCATGCGCGGCCCGTAGGTATTGAAAATACGCGCCACCTTGATAGCCAGTCTATGCTGCCGGTGGTAGTCAAAGAACAAGGTCTCGGCGCAACGTTTACCCTCGTCATAGCAGGAACGGGGACCGATCGGGTTGACATGCCCCCAGTAATCTTCACGTTGTGGATGCACCTTCGGATCACCGTAAACCTCGCTGGTCGACGCCTGAAAAATTTTAGCTTTCACCCGCTTGGCCAGTCCCAGCATATTGATCGCGCCATGCACGCTGGTTTTCGTGGTCTGCACCGGATCATGCTGGTAATGAACCGGCGAGGCAGGACAGGCAAGATTATAAATTTCATCCACTTCGATATACAGAGGGAAAGTCACGTCATGCCTGATCAGCTCAAAATTAGGATGCAGCAACAAATGCGCTATATTCGATTTGGTACCGGTATAGAAGTTGTCAACGCAAACCACGTCGCAACCCTGCCCAACCAGTCGTTCACAAAGATGAGAACCTAAAAAACCGGCGCCACCGGTTACTAAGACACGCTTCTGGGAATGATACATATATGAGGATAACCTTAGTTAATTGGTTTGCTGAAAAAATACCTCTGATCAACCCGTACAAACCGTTATAAAAATTACTTTCCATGTGTATTTGCTAAACTGCATTCTGCAAAAGCCAGACCAAATTATAGCGACTATATTAATACAATATGCCGGAATATACGATAATTTTTTAAATGCGCCAATTTTTATAAACCACAACAACCTCAATATTTTCTGGCTATAATGGTAGCACTTTTATACGGAATTAATTTTCATGGAATCCGGAAAAATATTTGGCATAGGTTTATCCAGAACCGGCACGACCAGTCTGCATATGGCGCTGTTACAGCTGAAAAAGGCATCCATTCATTATCCGCTGCATGCAGCCTCTTACTGGCTTGGAGGTGACTTTTCCCAACATGACCCTTTGGCCGAATATGATGCCTGTCTTGACCTTCCCACCTCAGTCTATTTTCGCGAACTGGATAAAGCCTATCCGGGTTCACGTTTCATTCTGACTATGCGCAACGAAAATCAATGGGCCGCAAGCATAGAAAAATTTTTTGCGAGTTGGCCGCCCCCTTCTCAGCAGACACAACTGCGGGACATGGTAAGACTGGCTACCTATGGAATGGCGAATTTCCATCAGGAAAGATATATACGTGTTTTTAACGAACACAATGAAGCGGTTAAAAAATATTTCAAAAACAGACCGGATGAGTTATTGGTGATGGATATATCAACCGGCGATGGATGGGATAAATTATGTCCATTTATTAGAATGAAAATACCTGAAATCGAATTCCCTAAACTAAGTTCGCCGGCTATAGGCATCCTGTCATCAGTCAGCCGAGCTGAACTTGCTGACAAATCATCATTGATCAAATCCGCAATTTTCCAAGCTAACTGCTAGCGTTTTTACAATTCATGATTCAATCCAATCTGAATAACACGTACCTTACAACTGTTTGCCGATTGACGCAAAAGCCCTTCATTACGCCTGACATGCTAAAGGGAGTTACGGTTCGAATATCAACGGTCCCTCGCTAGTCGCTGCACCGGATTGGCTACCATACCGACGGGGACATTTCTACCTCTGTTTTGCACACCATATATTTGTCTGGCCTATGCTGATCAAATCGAAGGGCCATAGACGATTTATCATCCGGGCACGCTCAGGAAAGCTGTCCTTATCTCAAGATAAATCAGGATGTATAAAATGTGTAGTTTTTGCAAAAAAACATGAAACTCTGCCCGATTTGAGTTCTAGTCATCAAGCAGTCTTAGTTCAACCGTATTGCTGCCATAATTCGTCACAGCCAATATGCCATAATTCACATCAATACCATGCGGAAAACCATAACCACCGATTTCGTCGAAAATATTCAGACTTTCCGGATCAGCGACAATAACTTTATTGTTATATTGATCCGTGAAATATAGTCGATTTTCGTACAGAATTATACTGTCGAGGTGTGCATCCTTAAATAACTTTTCTTTAACTATCTGTGCGCCCGGCTTACCCATTCCAAAGTTTACTATTTGCAGAACAGAAGAGTATATATTGCTTGCAACAAACGTGGGCGAACCCAGCGTGTACAGGATAGCCATACAGTTTTCTGATAAAAAACAGATATCTTGAACACTTACGCCCGGGGTCTGAAGTTTGTATAAAATCCTACCAGTTTTGCTATCGATAAAATATACACCACCACTTTCATATCGTGAAGTCATCGCGACAATGTCCGGCGTATAAAACTTTACACCATGTACGAAGTTGCCGATTTTTGAGTTTAAATCCCTCAAAAATTTGATTTTTTCATTCTCGTAACGGTAAAGTGTACAAGTTTGTTGATGACCATTCGATACAACCAGATTACCGTTACCATCTCCTGACATCAAATCCGTTTGGACCTTTTTCTGATTAAAGGTGGTGTCGCTGCATTGTAAAAAGCGGTACGCACCGGCATTGATATCAAAACGCAGCAATATTATTTTACAGCCGTCAAAATGACAGCAAGCCAGCGTGTTTGAATCAAGCAGGTAAACCGAAGTAGTACTCGACGGACGTACGTGATCGCCCACATAAACCATTTCCGCAACGGCTTCGACTTCAGATATTGGAATGATCAATTTTTTGTTCATAAAAATCCCCTCTATTGCAGCAGAATAAAAAACCCGGACTAGTCCGGGTTTTTTATTCACACATTTAAAGCCGGGTTAAAGACACAAAGCACAAAATTTCTTGTACCTTGCTCCTTGAACCTGACCTTAGTTTAGAACGCCCAGCGTGCCTTGACTGATACGGACTGGCCGGTGTAACCGGTGTCGTTCGCATTCAGATCATAACGCGCGGTCAACTCAGCACCACTTTCGAGCTTACGCACCACACCCACGCCCGCGTGACCCATCCACGCACTAGGATTGAGCCCGTTAGTCACGAAACTGGCAGTGGAATCACCTGCAAAGGCCGAGGTGATGGACGCCTGTTTGGCCATTGTGTTGTAACCCACACCAATATTGGCAATCAGTTGCGTGTTGTCTTCCAGACTGTGCGTAAACTTGCCATCAGCCGACAGAATCAACTCGCTAACCGTATTGCTGTCTACGATCAGATTAAGCGCATTAGCACCGGTTTCAGTGTACGCATCACTACGGATCGTGCTGTAGTCCGCACGAACTGACGGTGTGAAACTGGTCCTCTCATTCAACGGTATGGTATGCGCTACCCCTGCTCCGATATGCGCACTCAGACTGTTGTAATTCGACTGCGCCGTCGTGCCCATGAAGGGAATGTTACGCGTTCCCTTATTGGTATTACTGCCGATATCCGCCTGGTAGTTGATATCGGTATCCGCATTCAGACTATGACTGCCGTACAACACGAACTGGTAAGTCGACACGCTAGAACTTTGCGGCGCGTTGCTTGAATTACCGGAGATGTTGGTATTGGCCATCGCAAATGCAGCACCCAGACGATCAGCACTACCCAACTCGCCATCCGCACCGATCACCATCCCGTAGTTGTGTGCGTTGTAACCGCTCACTGCGCCGCGATCATCCTGGTTCTCCACGCCGCCGAACGGTTTGAGCCAGAACTGCTTGTTACCGTAGAACTCGTCACCGGAAGAACGACCCTGCTGACCTTCCTGACGCGACTGGACGATATGATTGATGCTATCCATCGCACCGAGAAGCGCCAGCGACTCGCCACCCGTAAGCAAAGGCAGGGTTTGCGAGATACTGTTGGACATCTGCGCAGTATCAGCCGAGTTACCCAGCGCCTGAATGACAGCCCCCATGCCACCGCAAATACTACCGCTACAGGTATATCCGTTATCAAAGAATCCTGTGAACACAGCGGCTGCCCCGGCACCCGGATTATTACCATTAGCCTGGACACTTTGCGTCGGTGTATAAGGGATCGTCACATCCAGATCAACGTTCTGACCATCACGCACCACGATATAGTTGTATGTCGGGTTGGTTTCCGTCACCTTAGTGGGGTTAAGAACCAGGGTAGAAGACTGAATCACGCCATACAATACCGAGGTCGGTGACAGCCCCGCAGGATTGACATTCACATTGATTGTGCCCGCGATATTGGCGGTTCCCCCTACCACAAGCTGACTATAGCCCGCACCTGCAACGGAACTGCTACCAACGGCTGCAATCGTCAACTGACCGGTACCGGTTTGCGTGTAATTGCCGGCGATAGCACCTGTATTGAGCGAACCTGCAACCGTGGCCTGACCGCCATGCGTCAGATCCAGCAAGCCGCTGTTGGTCACCGTAGTGCCGGCACTACCCACAAAGATATTACCTGACAAGGTTCCGGAGTTACTGATGGAACCGATTGCGCTGGCCGCATTCGCATTGATCGAATAACCGCCGACTGAGCTGGCCGTTATCACACCGCTGTTGACGATACTACCGGTTACGGTGCCAGTCCTCATCGAAATACCGGTTACAGCACCCGAAATCGTCCCGGCATTGTTGATAAAATCAATCTGACCGCTGTTCTGAACAGAAATACCATTACTCCCCGTGATCTGACTGGCAGCACCCAGATTGGAGATGCCGCCTGCAACCGTACTTGCATCGACGATAATGCCGGAATGCGCATAACCCGGAGCATCCGCAATCGTGCCGGTGTTGGTAATACCGCCATTGACCAGCGTATGGTTAGCCAGCAGGATGCCTGCAAAGGTACCGGTAATCAGACCGCTGTTGACAATACCGTCAGACAAATTACTGCCCGACATGGCCAGACCATACTGCACGCCTGCAATTATGCCGGAGACACTATTGTTGATGCCACCTGATACAGTACTGTTGGTGATACCAATCGCGTGTGTAGGCAATACTCCGCCGACATCACTGATCAGTCCGCTGTTGTTAATGCCGCCTCTGATCGTACTGCCGGCAAGCTGGATGCCCATCTGCCCGCCGCTAATCGTGCCGCCTGACAGGTTGTTGATGCCCCCGGCAAGCGTACTGTTGAGAACGTCAATGCCCAGCTGAGTACCGGTTAGGATGCCGCCTGAATTATTCGTAATACCACCGGCGATGTTGCTGTTGCTGGTCGCACTAAGACCGATAGTGCCGCCTGAAATCAGGCCGCTGTTGGCAATCCCGCCGGTTACTGCGCTGCCGTGCAAGCCGATGCCGGTATAGCCACCCAAGACTGTTCCGCTGTTGCTGATACTGCTGATATGACCGCCGTAAGCTGCGATACCTGCGCCACTGCCGCCGTGTATCAACCCGCTGTTGGCAATGCCACCTGAGATTGTACTGTAATCAACCGCAACACCTGACCTGCCGCCTGAGATCGTCTTGCCGGCATTATTGCTGATGCCATCCAGCAGGGTATGATTACCCAGATAAATAGCATCACTGCCAACACCCGAGATTAAGCCGGCATTACTGATACTGCCGGAAATCGAACTATTGTCAGCATAGATACCATACTGAACACCTGCAATCGTGCCGCCAGTTTGATTGACAATATCACCTGTCACCGTGCTGCTGGTGAGGCCGATTGCATGCTCGGCATTAACGGTGTCGGTGATCAGACCGCTATTGTTAATCCCGCCGCCCAGGGTACTGGCATAGATATCGACTCCCATGCTGCCGCCGGTGATTGTGCCACTGTTTGCAATCCCGCCCGCTACGACACCGTGATTCAGCGCAATGCCGGCCATCGTGCCTGTAATGCTGCCGGCACTACTGATACCACCAGACACTGAACCGCCACTATTGATCAAAAGACCGTCCGCACCGCTCACCTGACTGGTCGCATCAACATAGATACCGTGAACCGTGCCCGTAATCAGACCGCTGCTGGTGATGCCGCCGGATACCGTACTCATCTTTACAACCAGTAAGCCCGTTCCTGTGCCCGTAATTTTGCCGCTATTGGTGATACCTGCGCTCACTGTGCTGTCGTTCGCATTAACGATGCCGTATTGCCCGGAAATCGTACCGTTAGACAGGTTGTTGATAGTATCAACCGTACTGCCGTTCTCAACAAAAAGGCCAACGAATGAGCCTGCAATCTTGCCATTGTTGCTGATGCCGCCAGTCACCTGACTTGCTGCCGAGTTACTGCCAACCAGCACCCCGGCGAACGTGCCGGCTATCGTGCCACTGTTTTCAATACCACCGGTGATATAGCCTGCTGCTGAGCCGCCAACATGAATTCCTTCCATGTCGCCGGTAATCAGACCGCTGTTGACTATACCGCCATTGATGGTGCCAGCGGCTGTCGAACCGCCTATATGAATACCTTGCGAACCGCCGGCTATGGTACTTCTGTTGTTAATGCCACCATAGACCGTGCCATAATTTCCGACATCAATACCGCTGGTTGTCGTACCCGAAATCAGACCGCTGTTGGTGATACCACCATACACGATACCACCGGCAACCGAGCCGCCGATCTGCATGCCTGTTGCAGCGCCGCTGATCGCGCCGGTGTTGCTGATCCCGCCTGCGATAGTACCCAGATTACCGATTTTGACGCCGATATTACCGGAAATCAGACCGCTGTTGGTAACGCCACTTGAGATGGTACTGCTCTTAATCTTAAGGCCGGAACTGACACCCGCAATCGTGCCTTGGTTCTTAACATAGTCGATCTGACTAGCTTGCTCAGCAAAAATACCCGTCGTACCGCTAATCAGACTATTCGTTCCCAGATTGGCAATCCCGCCGGCGACCGTGCTGTTATCGACGATGATGCCGGAATGCGTGTAACCCGGAATATCCGCAATCGTACCGGTATTGGTAATACCCGTTGTCACCTGCGCACCATCAGCCAGCAATACGCCGGCAATGGTGCCGGTAATCAAGCTGCTGTTAGACAGGGAATCCAGGGTACTGTGCTTGATTTCCACACCGTAAGTGCCACCCGCTACCGTGCCGGCATTGCTGATGCCGCCGCTGATGGTACTATTGTTAACCACGCTGATACCGGTAAAACCACCTGCAATACTGCCGCTGTTGCTAATCCCGTTTATCACCTGCGTGCTGTAAACATTTATACCGATAGCGGTTCCGCTAATTTTACCGCTGTTGGCAATCCTGCCGGTTACCGTGCTGTTGCTGGTGATGATGCCCGTATTACCCGAGATCGTACCCGTTGCGCTATTGACAATACTGCCGATATGACCGCCGTAAGCGCCAATGCCTGCCCTGTTAGCCTGTATCAAGCCGCTGTTGTTAATGCTGCCGGTCACGCTGCTCTGATTAATTTCAATACCGTAATGAACGCCCGATATCGTGCCGCCTGACAGGTTGTTGATGAAATCTGCCGTACTGCCAGCCACAAGCGCGATGCCTGAAGCGGTTGCACCGGAAATCAGGCCACTATTGTTGATGCCGCCGGTGAGCGTACTGCCTGACATGTGTATGCCGTACTGAACGCCTGCAATTATGCCGGAGACACTATTGTTAATGCCGCCTGAAACGGTACTGTTGGTAATGCCAATCGCATGAACCGGACCTGATCCCCCGCCGATATCAGTAATCAACCCGCTGTTGCTAATCCCGCCGGTGAGCGTACTGCTGAGAACCTGGATGCCCATATTCCCGCCGGTGATCGTGCCGCCGGAGAGATTGTTAATAAAATCGACCGTGCTGTTGCCAGCAACCCGAATACCTGTCATACCACCGGCTATCGTGCCGCTGCTATTGATGCCGCCCTGAAGCCGGGAATTGGTATTAATGTCGATAGCATATTTCGCTGCACCCGCAATCGTGCCACTGTTGTTGATGCCGCCGGCGATGGTACTGGTGTCATACAGCGAAATCCCGTGACTACCGCCGGAAATCAGGCCGCTATTGGTGATCACGCCCTCCACCGTACTATTATGGGTAATCGCAAGCCCCGCCGCACCACTATGATTACCGGAGATTGTGCCGCTGTTGACGATGCCGCCGGTGAGCGTGCCGCCATGCAGGTATATGCCGGTACTTTGTTGCCCGGCAATCAGACCGCTATTGGTCAGCCCCCCTGATACACGACTGGCCGTGACTGAAATACCATTGCTCAACCCGCTAATCGTGCCGCTGTTGGTGATGCCGCCAAGCACCGAACTGCTGGCGATTATCCCGATAGCCGTGGCACCGCCCGTAATCAGGCCGTCATTGCTGAGGTGCCCTGCGAGCGTGCTGCCTGACATGTGCATGCCATACTGAACGCCTGCAATTATGCCGGAGACACTATTGTTGATGCTGCCTGAAACGATACTGTTGGTAAGACCAATAGCATGTCCTGCAAATGTGCCGGTATCCTGAATCAGCCCGCTGTTGCTAATCCCGCCGGTGAGCGTACTGCTGAGAACCTGGATGCCCATATTCCCGCCGGTGATCGTGCCGCCGGAGAGATTGTTAATAAAATCGACCGTGCTGTTGCCAGCAACCCGAATACCCGTCATGCCACCGGCTATCGAGCCGCTGTTGCTGATGCCGCCCTGAAGCCGGGAATTGGTATTGATGTCGATAGCATCTTTCGCTGCACCCGCAATCGTTCCGCTGTTGATGATACCGCCGCCGATGGTGCTGGTTTTATACAGCGAAATCCCGTGACTGCCGCCGGAAATCAGGCCGCTGTTGGTGATCACACCCTCCACCGTACTACCGTGTGCAATGGCAATCCCTGCAGCGCCGCTATTATTACCGGCGATTGTGCCGCTATTGGCGATGCCGCCGCTCAGCGCGCTGCCGTGCAGATAGACCCCGGTGCTTTGTTGTCCCGCAATCAGCCCGCTATTAGTCAGGCCGCCGGATATAGCACTGTCGGTGACTGAAACACCATTGAGCCTCCCGCTAATCGTGCCGCTGTTATGTATACCGCCGGATACCGTGCTGAACACGTCAACCCTGATACCGGTAGCGGCCTGAGCAATAATTTTACCGCTGTTAGTAATGCCTGCAGATACCGTGCCGCCATTTTCAACATCAACGCCGTAAATATTGCCGGAAATCGTGCCGCTTGAGAGATTGTTGATATTGCCTGCGCTACTGTCATTGACTATCAGGATGCCTGTATAGCCGCTGCCAATCGTGCCACTGTTACTGATACCGCCGGTTAGCGTGGAAGCGCTAGCAATGAGAATACCAATGCCAGCGCCGGCAATCAGACCGCTGTTGCTAATGCCGCCGGCGACAGAGGAATTATGAGCGACAGCAATACCGACATCGCTTGCACCGACGATCGTACCGCTGTTATTGATGCCGCCTGAAACAGTGCTGCCATAGTCGATCAAGACACCTGTTTTGCTGCCGCTGATCATGCCGCGGTTGGTGATATTGTCGATCACGCCACCATAAGAGGCATGGATACCTGCCACGCCGCTAATCAGCCCCTTGTTGGAAATGCTGCCTGAAACAGTGCTGCCGCTAAAAACCATAATACCGGTCTTGGCACCGCTGATTGTGCCTTCGTTAGTGATGTAGTCAATCTGCGCATTGTTTTGCGCAAGAATACCTATTGCACCGGTAATCAGACTGTTGCTGGTCAGATTGGAAATCCCGCCGGCAACCGTGCTGTTGTCAACGATGATACCGGCATGTTGATATCCATTACCATCGGAAATCGTGCCGGTATTGGTGACGCCACCATTTACCAGCGAATTGTTTTCAAGCAGAATGCCTGCCACCGTACCGGTAATCAGGCCGCTATTGCTGATGCTGCCGGTCACAGTGCTCTGATTGAGTTCGACACCATAGATGCCGCCAAAGATCGTACCGCCGACCGTACTGCCGGTGTTGCTAAGGTAGTCTGCCGTGCTGCCAAACAGCGCGACACCGGAAGCTGTTACGCCGGAAATGAGGCCGCTGTTGTTGATGCCGCCAGTCAGATGACTGTCTGACATGTTTATGCCATAACCCGCACCGGCAATCGTACCGCCCGCATCATTGTTGATGCCGCCGGAAACAGTACTATTGGTGAGACCGATGGCGTGGACTGGCACGCTGCCGCCAATGTCGGTGATTAAACCGCTGTTGTTGATGCCGCCTGTGATTGTACTGGCGGCAATCTGGATACCCATATGGCTGCCGGTAATCGTGCCGCCTGCGTTATTGGTAATGCCGCCGGCCAGCGTACTGCTTCCCATCGCGATGCCATACAGCCCGCCCGAAATAGTGCCGGCATTGCTGATACCGCTTGTAATCGTGCTGTTAGCTGTTATGTCGATGCCGTACTGAATACCGGTAATCGTACCGCTCGCATCATTGTTGATGCCACCGGAAACAGTGCTGCTGGTGATGCCGATGGCATGACCCGGCAGACCAAAGTCGGTAATCAGGCCGCTATTGTTAATCCCGCCCGTCAGTGTACTGACATTGATTTCAATACCCGTGCCATTACCGGTGATCGTGCCGCCTGACAGATTGGTAATGCCGCCATTGATGCGACTGTTATCGAAGGCGGCAATACCGGCATATCCGCCCATTATCATACCGCTGTTGGTCACGCCAGCGTCAATATGTCCGCCCACGCCTGAGAAGGATGGTCCTCCGCTGGGAAATCCCAGCAGCATTCCAGCGTACTGGCCCTCAATCACACCAGTATTGGTCACCCCGTCATTAATGTGACCATTACCGTAAACGACGATACCAAAGTCGTAACCTGCTATCGTACCGGTGTCGCCATTATGCACACCGCCGCTGATCAAGCCACCGAGCGTACCGGAAGTGGTTAGGGAATCGCTGCCAACGACAATACCACCCGCGTAACCCTCGATGAACCCGGCATTGCTCACGCCGCCTGTAATCGTACTATGATCGAATACGCCAATCCCACCCAGCCAACCTTCGATCGTACCGCTGTTATGCACACCGCCGGCAATCAGGCCGCCAAGCGTGCCAGTGGCGGTAACTAAATTGCCTGTACCGAAGAAGTTATTGCCAGTAACATCGCCATCGGCAAGCAAAATCCCGGCAAAGGTGCCATTAATCATTCCCGTATTGGTCACACCGCCGGTAATCGAACCATTGCTAAGCGCGCCGATACCGACAAGCCCTGTAAGCTGCCCCGCATTGGTAATGCCGTTATTAACGACACCCCCATTATGGATCAGGATCGCGGTAGTACCTGAAACCCGACTGGTAGCATCGATTGCGATACCCTGATTGGTGCCGGTAATCAGGCCGCTGCTGGTGATGCCGCCGGATATTAAACTGTCGTTCGCAAGTTTGATGCCTGTTTTACCGCCGGAAATCGTGCCACTGTTGCTGATGTAGTCTGCCGTGCTGCCAAGCAACGCAACGCCTGACGCTGTCGTGCCTGAAATCAAGCCGCTGTTGTTAATGCCGCCCGTCAGATCACTACCTGACATATGTATGCCGTACTGGACACCTGAAATCGTGCCGCTCGCACTATTGTTGATACCGCCTGAAACGGTACTGTTGGTAAGACCGATCGCATGTACTGCAAGTGTGCCAGTATCCTGAATCAGACCGCTGTTGTTGATCCCCCCAAGAAGCATACTGCTGGCAAGCCGGATACCCATGTGGCCACCGGTAATCGTGCCGCTTGCGCTATTGCTAATGCCAGCTGAAAGAGTGCTGTACGAGAGAATCGCGATACCGGTATTAACGCCGCTGAGTGTGCCCTGATTTTTAATGAAATCAATCTGAGCGTTATGTTGCGCCAAAATACCATCAGAGCCGGTAATCAGACTGCTGCCGGTCAGATTCGAGATCCCACCGGCAACCGTACTGTCATCGACGATGATGCCGGCGTGTAAGCCGATATTATTATCGGAAATCGTGCCGGTATTGGTGATGCCGCCATTGACCAGCGAATTATTAGCCAGCAGGATACCTGCCACCGTACCGGTAATCAGACCGCTGTTACTGATACTGCCGGTCACGGTGCTTTGATTAAAGTCAATACCGTAAAGGCCGCCCATGATCGTGCCATTGCCGCTGACCGTGCTGCCGATGTTGCTGATATTGCCTGCCGTGCTGTTCTTCTCAGCATAGATACCGGCAATCGTGCCGCTGATCAGGCCGGTATTGGTGATACTGCCAACGCGACTGTTAACCGTCGAGGTTCCAACATTAGTCACGCCTGAGACATTACCGCTGAAACTGCTACCGGAAACTGTACCAGTCAGCACGCCGGTGTAAGTGCCCGAAGAGGCCGCACTTGCGCTAGTCAGTTCGATACCGTATGAGCCGCCGGTAATCGTACCGGCATTTTCAATCGCACCGACAACCGTGCTGCCCGAAACAAATATGCCGGCATTGTGGCCGGTAATCAAACCACTGTTAGTGATGCTGCCCACACTACTGCTCACGCGATTTTGCGTAACAGTCGTGCCTGAGACCGTACCATTTACACCTGTCGTGGTAACACCACTGACCAAAGCGCCTACCGTGCCACTGAATGTGCCATAACTTGTAGAAGTCGCCGCAAAAATCTGAATACCGTTGGTACCGCCGGTAACCGTACCGCCCATATTATTGGTAATCGCGCCGGAAACCGTGCTGCCGGTAATTGCCAGCCCTGCTATCGTTGTGCCGCTGATCAGACCGCTGTTGGTGATACTGCCAACATTACTGCCAACCGGCGTATAGGTTGTTCTATTACCTGTTAAGGTACCTGTTGCTATACCGCTGGCCGTTCCCGACACTGAGCCACTAAACAAACCGCTAACAGTTTGATTAATACCAATAGTGACCGAACCACCATAAGCACTCACTGTTTTAGCTGCAATTTGTACGCCGAAATTGCCGCCAGTAATCGTGCCGCCGATAGAACCGCTGACCGTGCTGTTGCTGATGTAATCTGCCGTGCTGCCAAACAGTGCCAAGCCTGAGGCTGTTGCGCCTGAAATCAAGCCGCTGTTATTGATGCCGCCCGTCAGATCACTGCCTGACATATGTATGCCGTACTGAACACCTGAAATCGTGCCGCTCGCACTATTATTTATACCGCCGGACACGGTACTGTTAGTGAGGCCAATCGCGTGAAGTGGAAGGAAACCGCCAATATCCGTGATCAAACCACGGTTGTTGATGCCGCCAGTAATCGTGCTGTTGGCAACCTGGACACCCATATGCCCGCCGGTGATCGTACCGCCTGACAGATTGGTAATGCCACTTGAGATTGTGCTACCGGAAATAATGCCAACACCATACTGGCTGCCTGTGATTGAGCCGCTGTTAGTGATACCACCCACAACGGTTGAGCTGGCAACATTAATTCCTGTTTTAACATTTTGGATCAGGCCGCTGTTAGTGATGCCACCTACAATGGTTGAATGCGCAATCCCTACACCGGTAGCAAAGCCGGCAATTGTGCCACTGTTGGCGATAGCCCCTGTCACCATTGAGGTACGGTCAACTTTTATGCCTATACCGGAAAGACTGCCACCCAATGTTCCCGTGCTTTGGATCGTGCCGGAATTAACGATGCTGCCGGCGATCTTCGAATTTGTCCGCACTTCGATACCATCTTCAGTCGAAGAATTGGTCAGTTGAAGCATGCCGCTATTGCTGATATTACCGGTTACTGTCGAGGCATAAACTGCAATCTGATCTTCTAACTGGCTGGAAATTGTGCCGGTATTGGTGATGCCGGCGCTTATTGATGAATTTATAACGCGAATACCGGTGTCATTCACATAACCGCCGCTAATACTGCCGGATGAGATGTTGCCGCTGTTGATGATCGCCCCTGTCACATTGGACTGCGATACGGAAATGCCATTAGCTCGCGCAGCATAAGAAGAACCGCCGCTAAGTGAAGTATAAGTAGCGATATTGCCGCTGTTGCTAATATTGCCGCTGACCGAACTCTGGGTAACGGCAATGCCGAAGGCATTTGCATGGCCTGTAGACGTGCCGCCGTAAGCCGCAGAACTTGCAGAAGCGCTGGTCGTGATCAGTCCGCTATTGGTTATTCCGCCGGTGATTACAGATTGGTAAGCCCCAATACCGTGGGCAGTTGCATCTGCAGCGACATTCCCTGCAATAGTGCCTGAATTTGTCGCCCATGCATTAGCCATCGCACTGATCGTGCCGCTGTTGTTAATACCGCCGCTGAGCGAACTGCCGTAAATTATGGCAATACCATTGGCCATAGCATGTGCACTCACATTACCGCCGTAAGCCGTATTGGAACCTGTCGCTGTCGAGGCCCCGTTGATTTGCCCGCTGTTGCTAATCCCGCCCGAAACCGAACCGCCGCCATAGATACGAATTGCCGAGTTTGATACCCCGGCAATCGTTCCTGAAGTGGAGCCCGTTTGCTCTACCGTACTGCTCGTATCAATCGCAATCCCGGCAACCGAACCTGAAATCAGACCATTACTGGCAATCCCGCCGGTAATGATGCTGTTAGAGAGCAACTGAATGGCGGTATGGGCACTTTTGATGATACCGGCATTATTGATGTCGTTAAGTATGGTCGGATATTGTGCCGACGTATCACCCAGATGCACACCCGCCAGACCACCCGAGATCGTACCGCCCGCATTATTTTCGATTCCGCCGCCAATAAGGCCGCCATAACCGACAGGCCCGCCCGACATGCCGATACCAAAAGACTTCGTACCCAGAATCAAACCGCTATTGGTAATGCCGCCGCTGGTTGTGCCGTTACCCTGTATTGCACTATAGGTCAGTCCGATACCGTTAAACAGACCCTGAATGTGACCGCTGTTTGAAATATTGCCGTTCACACCGGTATCAAAGAGCGTAATACCGCTTACAGAATTACCCTGAATCGCACCGCTGTTGGTGATACTGCCGGTGATTGTCTGATAAAGAGGGCTTGCTGCCAAAATACCGGTTTGCGTACCGTGGATTACCGTTGAGCTGCTGATATTGCCATCACTCGTCCAGGGATATCCAATCGGTGGTAACGGTCCCGCCATCGCGCTATCTGAAGCCATCGCAGCCAGTGCCATGACCACGGCGGAGGCGACTGCATTACGCGTAGTCGAAGAAGGTTTTCCTTTGGCTTTGGCTTTTTCGTTGGTGACGATAAAAGCACCACGTGATGCGCTCCAGATAACACGATGTATGCGATTCATTTTCAACTCCCTGTTTAATTAGATTATTTTAATATATTGGAATTAAATACTGGCAGAAAATATAACTTATGCACCAACTCTAAATTAACTCGTGTTTTTTGTCAAAATAAATAGGAGTAATTTATTGCTTTTAAGCTTACCGAAAGGCGCTCGAAAGATGCTTAACATCATGTTTAAGTTTAATTTATTTCATATAGTTATTATTTTTACAGCATGATTTATGAGAACAATCTATGCAAGTCTAGGACTTTTACTAGTGTAAATCAGCCTGCCACTAGAATAATTGATTAAAAACAAGCGATCGTTGACCAGGCTAACTGCGGTTACAGATTCACCATAAAATTCTGGCACAGGTGCTCTACCGTGATGCGCTCCGCTTACCTTCTGATCCCTCAGTTACCGGTCGCTCTTATTTTTTCCGGCAGCAAAAGTCAATCCGCTAAAGGCGCATACTTAAAAGAACAAACTGGCACTCCAAACCAGCAGCCGATCAGCCGGCCGTGAAAATAATTTTAGTGATTACTATGCCAAATCCGTTAATCAAATGCCGCCCACCAGGATGCTCACTACATCACTCCACTGTCCGACCCGCTCGTCGTGCAACAGATAAATTGCCTTGTATTGCCAGTTAACGCCAGAGCCCGCCGCGGGCAAGGGCGTATTGTCGACCGTGTCGGGCTCGGTGTTGATGGTAAAATAACCAAAGCCGCGTCCATCGCCTCTGTCCACCCAGATTTCAAGCGCGTCGGCCTGTCCTTTAGTCCAGACGACAAGCTGATGCCCGGCGTTGTGTTTAATGCTCAAAGCGGGCTTCCAGCCGGTCGTATCAAGCACAATTTCTGCGCCGATAATATGCAAATCCTGACCGATGGCGGTCGTGTAATTGGGATGCGCCTTGATGCGCGCCACCAAAGAAGAGAGTCGCAAGATTGCACCGGGCGTGATTGGTTGTGCGGGATTGGGCTCGATAACCGGTGCGGCAGGCCAGGTGGCATCGCCGCTGCCGCCATCCCAGAGCAGATTATTGTAGGCGGTCCAGAAATGCGCATAACTTTGCGCCCGATGCTTACAGGTGTGAGCGAGACGCAAATTGACCGCATCGCTTTTCAGGGCGTTCGTGTCCATATCGCTGACTTCAAAAAGGCGCTGATATTTCAGAAATGTGACGGCGACATGTTCCAGCAGTTCAAGTTTGCCTGTCTGGTTTTGCGGCATAAAAGGGGCATTCGGCATGCGGGTAACTCCCTTGATTGAGGAAACGGTTAACAGACTGTTTATTGTAAATCCTTATTTTTGCTGCCTTTTTATGCTATTTCGAGTTTTCGGCCGAGCTTCGCTGCATTCCTGCCAACCGCTCTGTGCTGTCCACCGAGCGCTCTGCCTTGTCCGCCGAGCGCTCTGCCTTGGCTACCGAGCGCTCTGTGTTGTTCACCGAGTGCTCTGCCTTGTCCACCGAGTGCTCTGTGCTTTCCACCGAGTGCTCTGCCTTCTCCACCGAGTGCTCTGCCTTCTCCACCGAGTGCTCTGTGCTTTCCGCCGAGCGCTCTGTCTTGTTCGCCGAGTGCTCTGCCTTCTCCACAGAGCGCTCTGTGCTTTCCACCGAGTGCTCTGCCTTCTCCGCCGAGTGCTCTGTGCTTTCCGCCGAGTGCTCTGCCATGGCTACCGAGTGCTCTGCCATTTCCACCGAGTGCTCTGCCATGGCTACCGAGTGCTCTGTGCTTTCCGCCGAGCGCTCTGCCATGGCTACCGAGTGCTCTGTGTTTTCCACCGACCCCTCTGCTATTTCCATCGGGCGCGCTTGCTTGCAGGCCAGTTGATGTCTCTTTTCGGCTCTTTGCGATTGCTTGCCGTTCACGTCCTCTTGAGAAACCCGGCGACCCCTTGGCACGAACAATAACGCCTATTGCACCTCAAAACAATATGCCAAATGGCCTATACATTTCGACCTGTTGTTCGATGCAGGCTTCTGGTTATTTGCAGCAAAGGAAGTAAAAAAGGCGGAGTTTCAGGTGAGCAAGTTCTTGCTGGTAAGCGCTTGGCATAAGTAAAATTATTTTAATTTCAATAGCTTCACATTAAAGCCTGCTTAAGCAGCGTTTCTGCCCGTTGCGGCGGCAATCGACTGGCATTAGCCGTGCGGGATTTAAGATGGTCGCAGCGCACGATCAATTCATTCACTTTGGCGCTGATTTTCCCGTAATCATCGTCCGCATGCTTTTTTTATCGCTAAAAAACGCAAATGATTTTTATGCTACTGATGTATTTTGCAAATACTTCAAAATACTAAGGCAGCAGCTGACCGGTTCGCGCTTGAACTGATCGCTGCTCCGGCTGCATCGGCACCGTGCTTGGCTGACAGTTCAGCCGCCGCAAAATCGTTTTGAACTACGGCTGCAATGAAATGCTTAATACGGTAAAACTATTGGCTAGGATAGCGGGGCGCGGCTTGAGCTGTTCTTTGCTGACAGTCGGCGTTTTGCCAAAGGCAGCCGTCACAAGATAAGCCCGGTGTTGCGTTGCATCATAAGCCATGGTCCGTGCGCCCTTTTGCGTTGCGATATTACGCAACACTGAAAAATGTTCAGGGTCCGTCTCTTTGATCAGCGTCAGCGTCCCGTCACCATTTGAGCTCAAGGCAATACCCAGCTCCGGATCAAAGGCCGCTGAATCGGGGCCGGTACCTATTTTGAGCTCGGCGATAAGCTCACCAGTCTGCGCATTCAGAATGACCATTTTCTGGTTAGCGCAAACAGAAAACAGCCGGTGGTGCGCATTATCAAGCGCTAAACCGGTAGGCTCAACACCGCTGCCCAGTGAAAAATATTTCAACACTTTGTTCGCAGTGCTATCAATCACCGCAATTTCATTCTTATCCTCAATATTAACGAAAATATTACCCGCCTCATCGCTGACGGCAAGCTCCGGTTTACCGGGTAAAGCGATCGTTGCGATTTCTTTCAAGGACATGGCATCAATCACGGTTGCATTGGCAGATAGCCCGTTGAAAGTCACAATATGCCTGGTCTTTGGCTCATACAGGATGACATCTGGATTCACACCGGAAATTTGCAGAGTCTGAATGACCGCCAGCGTGCTTAAATCAAATACCGTCACTGAATTACTCATGCCGTTACTGGTGAAACCCAGATTCAGATCTTCTGCGATGGCAATGCCGTGCACCCCCTTCGTGTCAGGAATATCGCCGATCAGTTTTCCGCTATCTGTATCAAAGACCTGAACATGCGTTGCGCGACTGATAAACAGATGATGGCGTTTCGCGTCGTAGCTTAGCAAATCCCAATGGCCTTCACCGCCGACAGAAAAGCGATTAAGCCGTACAGCGTTACCGGATAGCGGGGCTGACTGTGTGAAGGGACTGATGAACAAACAAGCACAAAAAAACAACGTCGAAGGCTTAATAAGCATGATGATATCCAGTTTAAAATTTTCAGGCTGAGTGTGCCTGATATCGTTTAATTATCAGTTGAGGGAAATTTAGCGCAACATGCGCAGCAAGGTATTATCCTTGCGTATGCGATGATGGTAAAATGTGAGTGCTACATGTATCGCTACCAGCCCTATCAGCACATTACCCAGCGTGGAATGAAGATTCCTGAGCACAGACGCTGCACCACTGCCCTTATCAAGCAATACCGGCAACATATAGCCCAGAAAATCCACCGCATTGCCCTTGCTCTGCCGGGCTAACACACCCAAAATTGGCAGTATCAGCATCAGCGCATACAGGGATAAATGGCCTATGCCGGAGAGGCGCTGCTGCAATCCGGACAGCGGTGGAACGATGGGCGGGGCCGGATGGGTCAGCCGCCATACAATGCGGATGCAAAGCAAAAACAGTACACAAAGCCCCGCCTGAAAATGCCAGATACTGACTGTGTGACGCAGCGGTCCTTTCGGCAAGAGTCCTTTAACTTCGATGGCACAAACAGCAAGCACGACTAAAAAGGCCATACCCCAGTGCAGCACTCTGGCAATTGCGCCATAACCCTGTTTATTTTGTATATTTATTGATGAAATTTTAAAATCCATGCCATTCCTTTTTAGCTGCTTAAGCGGCGTGAGCTATTTGACTTGTGCCTGCTCACAAATCGAATGTTTACCGGCTACGGTGCAACTGTTGCGCAGCACTCCGTCGGTATCCCATACTTTGACATCCCACTGCGTGGCGCCTTTGCGTTCTATCGTCATGAAACCAAATCCGTTAACCCATGAGCTGAATTGTTCCACAACGGCCCCCGCTGCCGGCGTTGCAGCTGCCGGCAAGTGTTCAGGAATCAGTACGGTATCTTCTTCGGTTCCCGAGAAGCCGGCAATAAATTGCGTAGGGTGCGGACTGGAAAAGCTGACCTGCTGCCAAAGATGAACATGGCCGGACAGCAAGGCATCTATGCGCGGTGGTAGTAGCAAGGGATTAATCGCAGCGAATACAGACTGCATACCCTGATTACCCGGCCGCAGCGTTACCTGGCCCTGTTTGTCCTGGGTCGCGGCAAAGCCCAGTAGCGGATGATGATTAGCCAGAATATTGTAAACCGCCTGTTGCGACAATTTATCAATTTTGCGATACAAATCACGGTATTTGTCCTGGCGAACGTCTCCCTCCGGAATGACGCCATTGAGCGTGTTTGAGGTATCCATGACGATCAACTGAGCATCCGCATCCAAAAAAATGCCATAGGGATCGCTATAATCTCCTTGATCATCATTCTTCTCATCATTACAATCCTGCCCGGCCACTAAGGGATGGGGATCTATCATGCGCCACCAGCCCTGTCCTGCTCTGGCACAAGACTCATGGTTGCCACGCACCATTACCCAGGGTGCTGCTTTCAACAGCACATCCGCAGGCGCAAAGAAGTCTGCCTGCCAGGCATCCCAGCCATACCCCCAGGGACTGTCTTTGCAACCGGGATGATCATCTGCACAGGCATTTTCACGATAAATCATATCGCCCACATGCACCACCAAATCCGGTTTCCAGTTTGCAGCTGCAGCTGCTATTTGGGCAAAGGGGTAGCGCGCACTGTCGTTGCAGGCTTGATAGGCACCATCCGCCTTTTTCAACCGGCAGCCGGTATCACCAATGACCACAATACGGTCAATCTTTGCCGGTCGCAACGGCAAAGATTGACTGCCAATCAAAGCATGAAGGGTCTGCGGCGGGATGAGTTTCTCGCAAGTGCGCAACGGAAACACTGACGGTTTGGAGTCAGTAACTGCCGAGCGTGTTGTGCGCAATGGCAAAGCGGCGGGTGCGGCACGCTCATCCATTCTCACATCGCTCTCATCGAAGCGTATCAACGGACATTGCGCCTCGCTCGTCAAGAGCCTCGCCAACTGTTGCCCGTTTTCCCCCAGAACCACATAGGCTGTGCCATCCGCTGCCTGCGCAGCAATCATGACAAGGCTTGCAAACAGACAAATTGTGGATTTATTTAATATTTGCTTAAGCATAAAATCCCTATTGCAGCGTAAATTCAACCCAAACCTGATAAACCATATCTTCACCGCGTAATTCCTGAGGTGGCTCAGGATACTGCGCATTTTGCACCGCACTTAATGCGGCCCGGTCGATGATGCCATAGCCACTAGGCACTAGTAGTTGCGGATTAGCGGGAACACCGTCACGCAAATGGAACGCTACTCTGACACGCCCGGAGTAACGCAAGGCCGCCGCAGCAGGTGGATAATAATGTGCCGCTTGCACGGCTGCATGAACTTTTGCTGCATATAGATTGCTTATTTTAGCCTTACTGGTATCAGGCACCGGTGTCGCGACCGGTAGCGGCTCAGGCCGGGTAAACGCTGTCGGCAGCTGCGCGACAGGTAAGGCTTGCTCGACCGGCAAAGGCGTGACAGGCGGTCGTGGCGTTTGCCGCTGGACAACTTTTGGTTTTGCCAATTTGGGTTCGGGCTGTTTTTTAGGCACCTTCTCAGGCTGTTTCTCAGGCGGTTTCTCAAGCAACTTTTCTTCATTAAGCAAGGTAATCGTGACAGGTTTTAGCACAGGTTTTTCGTTTTCAGCTCCGGCCATGACCACACCAACACCTAGCAGCAAAATAGCTTCCAACAAAATAGCCAGGCTAAACGCCTGTAATGGATGAGTAGGTGTAGTCATTATTTAGCCGTGCGTGCGGCAAGACCAATTTCACTGGCACCTCCGGCCTTGACCGCATCAATCACGCTCATTACCTGCTGCAAGGAAGCCGTATCATTTCCGGCAATCGTCACAGCCGTTTTGCTGCTGTCGCGACTACGCAACAAATCGGTCAATTGCACCAGAGTCAGAATACGTTTTTCGACCTGCAAAGCGCCATCCCGACCGATTTCAACCAGCAATTTTGCCGGCGGAATCGTCACCGCCGTTGAACTCGTCGGCAGTTTGGTAACATGCCCTGACGCCGGAATCATACGCAAGGTAAGCATAGCGAAGAAAACCAAAAGAAACAGCATGATATCGATCATCGGAATAATCTCGATGCGCACTTTGCGAGTTGTCATATACCTCATGTTAAGCCCTCGCCTGAGCCCGCAGGGTGCCGACGTGTTCAGAGGGGCGTTGCGCGCCCGATTGCTCATAACGGTTCAGCATCATGATCTTGATCGTTTCAAGCTGATGCATGATGACGCGCACGCGAGTGTATAAGGCATTAAAAAATACCAGCCCTATCATGGCGATAAGCAATCCTGAGGCGGTGGCTAACAGTGCCTCGGCAATACCGCCGGTTACCTGGGTCGGATCATTGGACACATCTCCTAACACGTGAAATGCATTGAACATACCGATAATGGTGCCGAACAATCCCAGCAACGGTGCCAGGGTAATCACCGTATCGAGCATCCACAGCGAATGATCGAGCGCGGGTACTTCATGCATGATGACTTCTTCGAGATGACCGTCAAGGCTGATTCTATCAACGTTATCCGCTTCTGCTTTGAGCACCTCAAACAGGCGCGCGTGTGGCAACTGGGTAAACTTTTCAGGTAAGTTTATTGCACTAATCTGTGCATCCGGTACTTTGAGCCGCTTGATCAGTTCAGCTCCGCCCTCCTGCATATTGGACAGGTAGCGACTGCGCTCGACGATGACAGTCAGCGCAACCAGCAACAATAAAGCCATCAGGTAAAGGGTGCCGCCCGATTCATTGGCCAGTGCAAAAATGTGATTGATATTCATAATAGTGTGTTTATATTCCTACAGGTAAATTAGAAAACATAGGGGGAGCACGGATTTATTTGCGAAAAAATATCTCAGTGCCTCCCTGTCAAAACAGCTTTATTACCTAGTCAGACTAATTACAAACCAACCGACAGGCTCAGCATATAACTGCGAGTGGGTATCACAAAGTACAACGGGTTTCCGGCTGCATCGTTGCCATTTGAAGCATACAACCCTTTTTTGTTAGTAATATTATTGACTTGGAACCCGATGCTCGCTTTCTTTCCCCAGCCACCAATTTCATTCAGGGCATAGCTTGTGTTGAAGTTAGTAATCGTATATGCGCCGAAATACAGCGGATTGCCATTTGCGTCTTGACCGCTAGCACGCGCGCCTGTTTCTTTTGCCATCAACGAGGCGTAGACCGGTCCACGGTTATAGATCACCCCTGCGGCCATGGTATTTTTAGGTACGTTGTTCAGCGAAGTGCCGTTCTGATAACTGTTACCACCCACCTTGGCAGAAGCAAATGATGCCGGGTTCTTGATATCGTAACGAATGATTGCATCGTTTCCATACAAACTGAAACCGCTACCGACGTTATAGGTGATTTCGCCTTCAGCACCGCTGAAGTTTACATTTCCGGCGTCACCGTACACGTACACGCCATTTTGTATACCCACACCCTGCATCCAGTTTTTCGAGACGATCTCATATGCATCGGCTGAAATGGTCAGACGCTCGTCCTTCCATGTTGTACCGAGCTGATAATTGTCGGTTTCTGTTGGCTTGATTGTGCTTGTGTCCACATTCGGCTTCTGGAATGCCTGCATAATTGGCGCCTCGAATCCTTGCGCATATTGTGCATATGCGCTCCAGTTCGGCTGTATCATGTAATGTGCATCAAGGGAAGGCAGTGCCTTCGCGTATGTTGATGATCCGTTGTACGGAAGACCACCCCAGCCTTGCATGATGGGCGCATCAAAGCTACGCGTGAAATTCGAGTATTTCAAACCGGGCGTAATCGTCAACGCATTAGTGACCTTCCATTCGTACTGGGCGTAGGGCTGTATGGTCGTTAGCGTATCATTGATTATCCTGCCGTAACCTGCGTTCGGGTCTAAAGCGCCATTCAAGGTCAAATCCGAACCATATGCAACACGGTAGTTGCTTTGATGATCAAACCAAATACCTAAATCTATTTTGCCCGAACCCATCGGCGTCGATGTTTTCAGCGTATCACCCCATGATCTGTAGTTTTGCACGATTGGAGAGCCTGGTACATTATTCGCTCCGTAAGCTGTGCCGTTACCGTTTACTGCTGGATTCGAGCTGACTTGGTTAGTCCCGCCTACGTCATTACCTTGAAAACCGTTGTGATAATAGGCATAGGTATAGACCTTATTGTCTATCGTCCAGTCGCCCTGCTGGGTCGTAATGTCAAAATATTCCATGTCCGACCTGATGTCGTCATAGTTGTAGCCAAGATAGGACTGACTGGTAGGATCATTGATCAATCCGGCGTTGTAACCATACTTTTGCATATACGCAAGCGATACGCCGCCATTGTTAGCCGATGTATTTTGATGAAGACTGTTATGCATAGCGACAAATGTCAGCACGGTACTATCAGATACGGGTTTGACTAACTTGGCGAACAGGTTGTCGCGTTGTAAACTGTTATTGGCTAAGAAACCATCAGAGGTCAGTTTTTCATAATCGATGAAGGCACTTGCATCGCCATAATCTTTCATCACGCCGGTATCAAATTCCACTCCTGCGAGTCGCGTATTGAAACTACCGAAGCTCGTGTAGGGTGTGAAAGAGGCTTCTGTCGAAGGATTTTTGGATTTGATAGCCATGGTGCCACCGAAGGTCGTCATACCGATGTTGCTTGCATCGCCAGGACCTCGATCAATAACGATTCCACCGAGATCGTGCGCCATCAGGTATGAAGTGGAATGGTGCGTAAAGTCGTTAGAGTCCTGCCAGGGAATACCGTCGAAGGTGACGTTGAATTGCCCGTCTTCAAAGCCGCGCAATGTCAGCGATTGTGATTCCATCAAGCCCGGTCCATTGGGATCTATGCTGCTTACCGCGGGCGCAATATTGACGATATCGGTAAAGTTTGCCGTAGCAGAGGCATTGTGCTGGATGTATTGCTCACTGATAATAGACTGCGGCTGGGTAGCAATCAAGGAGCCCTGAGTGGGCGCCTGATAACTCGCGGAATCCTTATTTTTTTCCGGTGCATCACTCACGCCAGCGCTGCTTTGCACCGCACCCAGATCAACAGCTACCTGAGCCTGTGATGCCTGAGCCGTAACAATCAACGCGCCGCTCAATATCAACTGAGCCAGTTGTTTCATTTTAAAATTAAATCCAACTTGCATTTTTTTCTCCTGAGGAATTTGATTAACATCGAAATCAAATAAAGCACATTAAGGCTGTAACTATCACTGTCCGATAGAATAAACGCTGAGACTTATCTCAATGTGAAACAAAGATGAACTTTTTGTTACAGTTCAAAGTGCTCGATTACAAAGTTCGCCTTCAGGAGATTAAAAGAGACCATCGCGATAAGACCATGTGTATCCTGCCTGTTGGCCAATTTTAGCTCGGCGGATTCACGCGCGGCGATTGAATTCACGATGGCCAGTCCTATGCCGCTTCCCTCGGTTTTATCGTTGCCTACACGAAAAAAACGATCGAAAACACGCGACAGCAAAGCCTCCGGAATACCGGGACCGTTATCCATAATAGTGACAATGGCTTTTTCTCCTGCAACCTCGACACTGACATCAATCTGACCCCCGCATTGCGTATAGCGAATAGCATTGTCCAGAAGGTTATCGAATAAAGTTCGCAGCTCATCTTTGCTTGCTAAAATCATCGCCGGTTGCTCGCACAGCATGCCAAGATCAATATGCCGGTTTTCAGCAACGGGAATAAACGAACTCAGGCAAGACTTCGTCAGCTCGCTTAAATCAAATTGATATTTCATCCGCTCAACTTTTGCATCCAGACGGGCCAGCTTTAACAACTGGCTGACAATATGCGACGCCCGCAAGATCCCTGCTCTTAACGCCTGGACGCGAATGTCCAGATCATCCGGCGAGTGACTATGTGTCAAACTCTCAATTTGCAACTGTAGCGCAGCAAGCGGATTTCGCAATTCATGTGCCGCATCCAGAACAAAATGACGTTGCGATTCAATGGACTGATGAATACGCTCAAACAAGCCATTGATCTCGGTAATCAGCGGGGCCACTTCTGTCGGCATACTTCGGATAGCAAGCGGAGACAGGCTGGCCGCATCTCTTAGCGTGACAGCTTGCGTTACATCCTCCAATGGCTTCAAAATACGTCCCGCACCGAATACCACCAGTATCCATGACAGGGGAAACAACACGGCAATCGGCAGTACCGAACTCAATGCTGCATCATTGGCTATTTCACTACGCACCAGATCAGATTGTGAAACCTGCACAGTGCGATCAGCATAAACGATAGTATATGCACGCCATGTTTCGCCTCCGAATAACACATCTGAGTAGCCGGTAAAACGCGCCAGAGGAAGGTCGAAATCCGGGCGGGACGAGTGCGCCAGCTCCCTGGCAAGGGAAACTTGAATAACAAAGCCATTTTTCTGTTCATCCTTGTTTGCTGTCAGAAACTTGGCTTGCATAGCCGGCAGTTGCGATCCTTCGTCGACACTACCGGCAACCAGACGCAACTGATGATCGAGAAAAATACTTGCGACTTTTTGAGCCTGAAAATAGGAAAAACTGCCCGCACATACTCCTATTACCGCCAACAGCCCGATTGACCAGCCTATGAGTTGTTTTTTTAATGAGAACATAAAGTGTGATTGACAACCATCCAGCCGATACCCCGTACGTTGCGGATAATTTGAGGATCAAATTTTTTGCGCAAGGCGTGAATCAATACTTCAACCACATTGCTATCTACCAACTGTATCCCGCTATACAAATGCGTTTCAAGTTGAGTTCGCGAAAGGATTAAGCCGGGATGTTCGATCAGCGCCTGTAGCAAGGCCAATTCCTTGAACGTCAGCAACTGCGTTATGCCACGATAGCTTGCTTTATAGCTCATCAAGTTGATGGCAATCTCACCGTTACTTAGTACGGACACCTTCTCCTTGCCATGTCTGCGTAGTATTCTATGAATTCTTGCCAGTAGTACCTTCAGGCTGAATGGCTTGATAATGTAATCATCTCCACCCATATCAAGCCCGGATTCAAGATCGTCTATCTTTTCCCGTGCAGTGATAATAAAAACCGGGGTTTTATTTCCGGCCTCGCGTATCGATTTTAAAACCTCCAGCCCGGATTTTAACGGCAGTCCTAAATCAAGCAGCACAAGACTATAGCTGCCGGAGACAATTGCAACTTCACCCTGAGCTCCGTCTTTGATCCAGTCAACCATCATTCCAGCATCATTAAGCGCCCGGATCAAACTTGTCCCTACCATGGGATCATCTTCAACCAGCAGAATGGTCATAGCTAAAGTTTACACAGCATAGAAAATAGTATTTTATGACAGAAATATTTCAAAAGTATGACAAAGCGCCAGCCTGACAAAGCAAAACCCGCCTTCATGGCGGGTTTTGGTGTTGTAGCAGGTTATATTACAGTTAGCTTATCAGAAATCAAGCTTCAGTGTGACATTCATGCTACGGGCAGGCAACACGGCTAACAGATCCGCATTTGATGGGGCCGCACTTGAACTCGTGCTTGTTCCTGCTGCTGCCACACTGGTAATACTATGCTTATTTAACAGATTATTAACATCAAACTGAATTGTCGCCAACTTAGTACTCGCTAGCGGGTTTTTGAGTTGATAGTTGACGAACAAATTCGTCACTGTAACCGGGGCCAGCAGGAACGCTTGATGGGTACCACCATTGTCGTTATACATTTGGCCTACGCGCTTGGCAAAACCGCCCACATTCCAGTCATGCATCTTGTAGGTCAGACCCAGTGTTTCTGTATCTTTAGGTGCGCCCGCTACCCACAAACCGGTATCGTACTTTGCACTGCCGTAAGTTGCATTGCCGTAAAGACTAAAGCCACTACCCAATACAATAGTGCCTTCGGCTTCAATACCCTGATTGATTTGACTGCCGTTCAGCGTAAACACAGGATTCCCTGACAGGTCTGTCGTTTGTGAATACGGGTTATCCAGTTTTGTATGATACAAGTCCACATCTAGCGTATATTTGTCAGACTTCCATACCGAGCCTATCTGAGTAGTTGCAGATTTTGTTGCCTTAGGCGGGGTTGCAACCACTGCATTTTTAACGTCGAAAACACTGGTTGAAGGAATCTGATCACCCTTGGCATATTGAAAATAGCTAGCCCAGTTTGGACGCAACTGGTAGTGCACATCAAAGGATGGCAATACATCGGTGTAAGTGATCGAATTTGTTACGCTGGCAGCACCATTCAAATTCCCGACTGCACCGCCGTTATCCGCCAGATGAACAAAACTTTGATGATAGGAAGCGTATTTTACGCCCGGGGTTACTTTCAAATC